>Ga0256836_1000576_pt1 | contig 18636 bp, 21 predicted proteins | sample 4561380metaG_FD_185974 | JGI IMG/M metagenome (GOLD analysis project Ga0256836, IMG submission 185974) | Hydrothermal vent microbial communities from Guaymas Basin, Mexico - 4561-380 | ecosystem: Environmental > Aquatic > Marine > Hydrothermal vents | place: Mexico: Guaymas Basin | collected...
AAGAGATTATGAAAATGAAAATAATGGATGTATTATTATAGATGATATGCTTATGCATAAGCCATGGACAAAAGCCAATGATATAGTTTGTTGGCACTATGATCATGTTTCACAGAAGATGCAAATAAGTGCTGTTTGCTTTATGATTTCTGTTTTCAGTCTTATCTGCTTTAAATCTTTGATATTCTTTTATTCTTAAACTATATTTTCCATATTTTTTCATAATATCTTGATCGATTATATTGTGGTAGTCCCGTTTTCCCTTTAGGCTCAAATGGTTCATATTTTGTAATGGTATTTAATAAATTCAGCAGGTTGTAATATTAATTCTTTTGAAGCAGATTTTTTAATATGCTTTAAAAATGTACCATAAACACTAGCAGTATTTGCTACTTTATCAGCACTTTCAACTAAAGATGCCAATAAAAAATAATATTACTATGAAGCAAACCCACTTTTAAATCTACACTCTTTTTTGACAACTATACTTTTTTGTTTCTCTTTTCTCTTAGTATCTTTTTCAACAAAGATTTTTTTACGAGTTTTTGGGTCTAACTCTGTATAGTACATAACTGCCGAATAAGTAGATGGTGTTGGGGTAAATACTTGAGCTTGTTCTGGGTTCATCTTCAACTCATCTGTTGTAAACCTCTTTAACTCGTGCATATCTTTTTCCGTACACCCTGGGTGTGCTGCTATAAGATAGTAAGTTAAAAACTGATTTTTACCCTCTTCTTTATTTAGTCTATCGTACATCTTTTTAAAATCAACTAATGTCTCTTTATTTGGTTTTCCCATAAGTTCTAGTACATGTTGTTGAGTATGTTCAGGGGCTACTTTCATCTGTCCAGATATATGGTGTTTTACCATCTCTTTTAAGTAAGAATAACCGTATTGTTTATCTGCTGTTATAAGGTCATATCTAACTCCAGATGCTACAAATGCCTTTCTAACACCCTCAACCTCTCTTACTTTTCTAAGTAGGTTTATGTTTCTGTTATGATTTACATGCATCACTTTACAAAGTCTGTTAGCATCTACACATCTTATATCATCACAAGTACCTTTTTTAAGTTTTTTATTGCACTCGTAACCGTACATATTTGCCGTTGGACCACCTACATCACTTATGATACCTTTGTAGTCTTTATACTTGTTAAAATCTTTTGCTTCTTTTAGTATATTTTTTTCAGACCTAGTTCTTATGGTTCTACCTTGATGAACACTTATCGCACAGAAATTACACTCTCCCCAGCATCCATGATGTGTCATTATAGAAAACTTTATAGTCTCTAAACACTTTACTTTTCCCATCTTTGCATAGTAAGGGTGCAACTCTCTAGTAAATGGTAAGTTAGAGTTAGCATCCATCTCATCTTCATCTAAATAATCACATGGAGGGTTTTGTATAAGAAAACGGGTATCTACTGGCTCACAAAGTCCAGATGCACTTATAGGGTCGTTGTTATCATAAAATCTATCAAAAAGGTCTATATACTTCTCTTTTACCTCTAAACAATCACTATGAGATGGAAGTTGTATATACTCGTGTTTTGGCTCTTTTGAGATATAACAAATCCCTCTTATATCTCTATAATCTCTACCCTCTTTTATAGCAAGTGTTAGTTGCTCTATCGCTATTTCACCCATACCATAAACAAGTATATCTGCTTTAGAGTCAAAAAGTATAGGTTTTTTAAGCTTATTTGACCAATAATCATAATGGCTAACTCTTCTAAGAGATGCTTCGATGCCACCTAAGACTAAAGGAACAGTATTTTTAAAGTAACGACGAATAAGGTTACAGTAAACTAAAACTGCCCTATCTGGTCGCTTGTTGTTTTTTCCACCAGGGGTATAATCATCTGAGTTTCTAAACTTCTTAGTAGCTGTATAGTTAGAAACCATACTATCCACACTACCACCACTCACACCCCAGTAAAGTTTAGGTTCTCCTAATCTTTTTATATCAACATCACTTTTTATATCTGGTTGACCTATCATACCAACACGATAACCAAGTCTCTCTAACATCCTACCAACCATAGAAACACCAATAAAAGGACTATCTATATATGCATCCCCACTTACAAGTATAACATCACACTGATCCCAACCACGAGCATCCATCTCTGCTCTTGTAGTTGGTAAAAAATCTTTTTCACTAAATGTTACTGTATTTCGTTTTGGTTGTTTGTTTTTACTTCGTCTGCTCAAAATTTACCTTAATTATCTTTTAAGACCATTTACAGTTTGTAACATTTCATCACTTGTTGTGATAACTTTTGAGTTAGCATCATAAGCTCTTTGTCCTGTGATTAGGTCTGTTAACTCAACTACTAGTTCTACATTTGATAACTCTACAAAACCTTGTCTTATAACACCTAGTCCATCTATCCCTGGTGTTCCTTCTACTGGTTGTCCCGAACTGTCTGTATCTATATATAAGTTATCACCCAAAGAGTGAAGACCTGCTGGGTTGATAAAGTTTGTAGTTGTTATCTGCCCTATAACACTAGCTTGTGTTTGACCAGCTTGAACAACAGATACTGTACCATCAGTTCCTATACTTATGTTTATTGCATCTGGTGGTATAACTATTTGTGGAGTTAATACATATCCGTCACTATTTACAACTGTACCATTGCTATCTATTTTAAAAGCACCATTTCTACTATATGCTTCTGTACCATCTGGTAGTTCCATCTTAAAAAAACCTTGACCAGTTATAGCCATATCTAACTGATTATCAGTTTGTTTTAAACTTCCTTCTGAAAAAATTTTATTTATAGCTGTTGGACGAACACCAAGCCCCACTTCTATACCTGTTGGACTTTTTGTAGTATCACTTGTTGAAGTTCCAGCATACTCCATAACATGATACATAAGGTCAGCAAACTCTGCACGAGATTTTTTAAAACCTATTGTATTTACATTGGCAATATTATTTGCTGTTGTATCTATCTGTGTTTGCATCCCCAACATCCCTGTTGAAGCTGTGTATAGTGATTGCATCATAATAAAATCCTTTTATTTAATCTTATGCTTTAGCAGCAAGTTTTTCTATAGCATCTTTATTCATCTCATTCATTTGTGTATCCATAGCTTTTTGATACATACCAACTAAACGATTTGTTTCTATAAGTGCTGTCATCTCTTTTACAGCATTTACATTACTTAACTCTACAACATTTTGAACAACTGCTCCACTCTCTTTAAGTGGTTGTAACATTGCTATATCATCATACTTATAAAGGTTATCACCCTCTTTTTGCAACTTTTTTAAAGAATCTGGATTAGCTATAAAAAGCTTCAACCCTTGTGTTTGTTTTACACTTCCAGGTAGATTTGTGTACATTTGACCATTTTTATCTACCTCTATTGCAAAAGCTTTATCATCTATCTTTATAAGTTCTTTAGTTTGAAAATAATCAGCAGGTAAAACTTCATACCCCTGTTTAGTTACAAGTGTACCCTCTTCATTTTTAGTAAATGAACCATCCCTTGTAAGTCTTATACCTTCTGGTGTCTTTACTGCAAAAAACAAACCCTCTCTAGCCAAAGCAAAATCGAGCGGATTATCTGTTTTTTTCATATTTCCAACTGAAAAATCAGTATATTCTTCAACTATCTGAGGAGATTTTGCCATAGTTCTGTTTAAAAACTGAGCACCCTCTTTTGTGTTATTTTCATGAGGAAGTTCATCTCTAGCTTCTTTATAAAGTCTCATAAAATCACCAACTATAAGATTATCTTCTTTGAAACCGTTAGTGTTAACATTTGCTAAGTTATTAGAGATAGTATCCAACCTATTAAATTGAGCAACCATCCCTGCAGCTGAATCATAATAACCAGTTTGCATACAATCTCCTATCTAACTTAATTTCAAAATTATTAAGCATTTATTGTTCCAATAATATTTAAAATCTGCTATAATTCACTTATGATTGAGATAGAAAATGAAACAGACCTAATTATAAATGAGGTGTTTTTAAAAGAGATAGCAAACTCTTTGACAAACAAAGATATAGAACTTATCATAACAACAGATGATGAGATTCAAAGTATAAACAAACAACACAGAGGTATAGATAAAAGTACAGATGTACTTAGCTTTCCATACGAAGAGATGCCTATGACTCCACTAGGTAGTATTGTTATATCAAAAGACCATATTGAACAAAAAGCAAAAGAGTTAAACCACTCTTTAGATGATGAATTATATCTGCTGTTTATACATGGTTTACTTCATCTTTTAGGGTATGACCATGAAGTTGACAATGGAGAGATGAGAGAAGAGGAAGAGAAACTTATACATAAGTTTAACTTACCAAAAAGCCTAATAATAAGAACACAAGGATAATAATGGATTTTATAGTATTTATAGTAGCTATGGCTAGTTTGATTTATGGTGCTGACTTTATCATAAAAGAATCAGAAAGAATTGCACTTCATTTTAAGATATCACACTTTGTGATTGGTGCTACACTTGTAGCTTTTGGAACATCACTACCAGAGATGGCTGCATCTATGATGGCATCTTATGCTGGAAAAAGTGATATGGCTATAGCTAATGTTGTTGGTAGTGTTATATTTAACATAACTTTAGTTTTAGGGATAGTATTTTTTATAGCTAAAGATATGAAACCTAAAAGGGAACTTTTTGCATTAGATGGTGCATGGGTAGTTTTACCTGTTATAATCTTTTTTATAATGATTCAAGATGGTGCTATTGGAAGATTTGACGGTATGCTATTTTTACTTTTAATGGCTAGCTATATTATATTTTTATTTTCAAGTGCCAAAGATGATTTAGAAGGTGAGATAGATGAAGATTTAACAAAAGAAAAATTCAACTGGTCAAAAACTGCCCTACTTTTAGGTATAGGATTTACACTTACTATAGGTGGTGCAAATTTTGTTATTGAGAGTGGTTCAAACATAGCAAGGGATTTTGGCATCAGTGAATGGATAATAGGGATATTTTTAATCTCTCTAGGAACATCATTACCTGAACTTGTTGTATCAGTTGTTGCCATAAAAAAAGGTAATGCTGAGATGAGTATAGGAAATATTATCGGTTCAAATGTAGCCAATTTTTCTATGGTTTTAGGTGCTTCATCTATCATAAATCCACTTATGATAAACCTTCAAAATGCTAGATTTGACCTAATCATAATGGTATCAGCTTCACTAGCACTTCTGTTTATACTTGCAAATAAAACTTATAACAAAGCTGGAGCAATATTTTTACTAATAATCTTAGCCCTATTTATTCAAAATTCTATATAATTTTGGATATCTAAGGTTTTAGATACCCTAACTTATAAAGTTTATTGTATATCTTAGAAACAATAGCACCAGCAGCATGCCCACCATGTCCACCATGCTCAACCATAGCTAAGACAATATACTGTGGATTTTTATATGGTCCATATGATGTAAACCAAGCATGTGAACGGCTGTAGTAAGCCATCTCATGCTCTAATTGTCTTTTCTTTATATCTTGTAATATCCCAACAACTTGTGCTGTACCTGTTTTACCTGCTATTTTTATCTTTGGATTTAGTTTTAGATAATGTGTCGCTGTACCTGCACTATAATTACACACTTCCATCATAGCTTTTTGTATAATTGGTAGTCTTTTTAACTCTTTTTTAGTTAGAACATTTTTTATCTTAGGTTTATACTCAATATCCCCTATCTTTTTTGCAAAATGTGGTGTTGGTAATTTACCAGTGGCCATAAGTGCTGTAAATTGTGCCATTTGCAAAGGTGTAACTAAAAAATCCCCTTGACCAATAGAGGTATTTACAGTTTCACCCATATACCAAGGACGATTATATTTTTTTCTTTTCCAAGCTCTTGATGGAACTGTCCCAAAAAATTCATTTGGTAGATCAACACCTGTTTCTTTACCAAGTCCATACCTTATAAGCCCTTCACTCATAGTTTTTATACCAACTTGCAAACTACCTTTATAAAAATAATCATCACAACTCTCCCTTATAGCTTTTACAATATCTGTTTTTTTATGTCCTGTTTTTTTCCAGCATCTAAAAACCCTCTTACCTAAAGGCATTTTAGAATTACAATAAACAGTGTAAGATGGATTTATATAGGTGGTTATATAAATAAGACCTAATCCTGTTTTTATGGTTGAACCAGGGGGATACAAACCGTGAACTATTTTATTTGTAAATGGTTTATCAAGAGAGTTTGACAACTTATTCCACATCTTATAGGATATACCTGTTACAAATGTATTTATATCATACTCAGGAAAACTACTAGCTGCAAGGATAGCTCCATCAACCCTCATAACTATAACAGCACCAGCTTTGCCAACAAATAAAGAAGATATATATTTTTGTAACTCCATATCTATAGTTAAAGTTAGTTTTCTATCTTCTACAGGTTTTTTATAAGATAGCTCTTCTATCTCTTCATTACTTGCATTTACTTTTATCTCTCTATATCCTGCTTGACCTTGAAGATATGAATTATAATAGTTCTCAAGCCCAGCCTTTCCCGTATAACCTATAAGTTTTAACAACTTGTCTTTTTTTATATCTTTTTTATTTGCACGAGCAACATAGCCTATAAGATGAGCAGCTACCTCTTTATAAGGATAGTACCTTTTTGGAGACTGTACTATTTGGAGGTTTTTTCTTAGATTTAATTGGGAATAAACAGGTATCATATCTTTATACGATATAAAATCAACTACACTTATATAATCGTGATTATAATAAGAGTCAACTTTTTTATAATTTTTTATAATTTTTTTTCTACTTAAATTTGGAAAAAATTTTAAAAGATTATCTACCTCTTCATTAAATATTTTTATATTTTTCTTACTTCTTAAATGTGGTCGAAGAAGAATCTTAAAACCTAGTTTATTTATAGCTATTGGTTTGTTATTTCTATCGACTATCTCTCCACGAACTGGAGCTATTTTTTCTTTTTTTATTGTATTGTTTTGAGAAAGTTTTTCATAATACCCATTTGATTGAACAGATAAGAAAAATATCCTAGATATAATAGCTAACCATATTATGGAAAAAACAGATATTATAAACTTTACTTTCATAGTAGATGCACCAACAAAAATTCTATAACAATATAATAGATCACATAATAATCTATCTCAGGAGGAGAAAATAAAAAAACATGTGATAACAATAAACAAAATAAGTAATATCCAACATAAACACTAATTACAGTTAAAAATCTCATACAAGATTTACAACTTATAACCTGTTTTAGTTTTGGTATAAGAAATCTATAAATCAGTAAAAAATATATAATACTACTAAAAAGCAAATAACCTTTTTCAGCTTCAAATATAACCAAACAAAAAGATACTATACCAAGATAAAGTACATTATCCTCAGTTAAAAACTTAGAAAAAAGTGCATATAACACTGCTAAAAGAGGTGGTAAGAACAGATATATACTACCTAAACCTATATACACTATAAATATAAGTGCATAAAAAAATGGGTCTAAATTTTTTTGATTAGAGATACTTCGTTGCATACTGGAAAATGTTTACATTTAATACAATCTGCCCAAATTTTATGTTCGGGTAGTGATTCTTTTGGTATTTCAAAAAAACCTAGTTTTTCAAAAAATGACTGTTTATATGTCAAACATAAAACTTGTTTTAAATCCAATGCTTTAGCTTCTTTTATAGAATTTAAAACCAAATTTTTACCTATGTGATATCCTCTTTTATCCTCTTTTACTATAAGTGAACGAATCTCTGCTAAAGTAGCCGTGTGTATATGTAAAGCACAAAATCCAACAAGCTCATCACCTATATATGCCAAGATATATGAACGGATATTTGTAGCACACTCATCATCACTTCTAGCGAGAATAACACCAGATTCAACCTCTGGGGCTATCAAAGACTGCATATCAGATATATCTTTAAGTGTTGCTTTTCTATAACTAACTTGCATCCTCTTCCTCATTTAAGATATCATAAATAATTTTATTTACTTTATGTGTTCCTCTTTTTTTTGCACTTGAAACCATCAATGCTTTTGGAAAAGCTTTTCTTAATGCACTTTGCTCTTTTTGATTTAGTTTATCTATCTTTGTAAAGATTTGCAATATTTGTTGATCTTCTCTACAAGTTTGTAGTAAAAAGTCAGCAACAGATATATCTATATCCAAATCAGGATGCCTACAATCTACAAGATGGATAAAAATCTTAATCTGCTCCCTTTGAGAGATATAATCTGTAAGATTTTTTTCCCAATCACTTTTTATAGATTTGGATACTTTTGCATATCCGAACCCTGGTAAATCAACAAATTTTGCTAAAATCTTTTTTGAAGTATCTCTATCTATCATAGTTACATCAAAATAATTTATAAGTCTGGTTTTACCTGGTGAAGATGAAACTTTTGCTAAACCCTTATGGTTTGTAAGTGCATTTAAAAGTGAACTTTTACCTACATTTGAACGAGCCATAAAAACAACCTCATTTTGTTCATCAGACTCTGGGGCTGATGCTATATTTGGTGCTGAAGTTATAAACTTTGCTTCAACTATCTCTACCATTATTTGTCCTTTATTTCAAATATCATAATTACTGGTTCTTTCTTTGCACCTTTAGCATAAGCTTGACCATCTATTGTTTTTAAAACAACTTCATCACCTATTATCTCTTTCTTACTATTTAATTGTTTTAACGATACATTTTTATAAAAATAATACTCTTTTTTTGCAGGATTATATATAACTTTTTGTGCTTTTCCCTCATATCTTGAACCATCTTGAGTTTTTATCTTAAAATCAACATTACCAACTGCTATAAACTTAGTTGGTTGATGCTTTTTATCTGTATAAACAGTAACTTTAGATGCTTGTAGTCTATCACTACTTCTAAGTATATCAACTTCTCCTACAAAAGTTGATACACCTTTTTTTTCATCTGAACTAAACTCATTTGCTTTTATCTTTAATTCTTGAGATATTAAAGATGTTATTAAAATCATTAAAACTATAAAATATTTCATATATTACCTTCTGTATCATAAACTATCTGCACATTTTTTGAATTAAATCTATCCAATTCATTATTTAAACTAAATGATTTACCCTTAATCTCATTTTTACCTCTATACATAACATAATTCTCATCTGTTTTTAAAACACTTGTTTTTTCATTATAACTTAACTTATTGGATTTAAGAGTTAATCCATCACTTCTTTTATAAACAACATTACCATCCAAATCTATAACATTATTTTTATAAATACCATTATTTGATGTTAAATTAGACAACATATCTTTTGTTGAATCTGTGTAATTAACATCTTTGATTATATATATATCTTGATATATCAAAGCTTTTGAACCTTGAATAATTCTATTTAAACCACTTGTACTCAGTTCATGTGTGTTAAATCTATAAACTTCTACACTTGCAACATCTACAGATTCTCCATTTTGTAGCTTCATAGGTTTGAAAAACACAAATATAGAGATTAAACTAATAAAAATAAAAATAAAAAATAAATTTATATTCATATTTGTATATCTATATCCATTGAGATAAAAATATATCTTTTTGAGAATTTTTATCTATCAATATCTCTATCATTTCACGAACTGCCCCATCACCACCATTATTAGATAAAACTGTATTTACAATATTTTTTATATCTTCAACACCATTTTTTGGAGTAAAACTCTCTGTTACAAGATTAAGCATATTATAATCATTTAAATCATCACCTATAACAGCAACTTCATCAAAAGTTATACCAATGGATTTTACGATATCTCTTAAAACACTTTCTTTATCTTTTATCCCTTGATACAGATACTCTATGCCCAACTCTTTTGCTCTTCTTTGTACCATAGAAGAATCTTTACCAGTGATTATAGCACTATGATTTCCTATCTTATTCCAAGTAGATATACCAAGTCCATCTTTAACATTAAAACTCTTACTCTCTATACCATCTGATGAATATAGAAGTTTACCATCAGTTAGACAACCATCAACATCCAACACTATAAGTTTTATCATAATACATCTTTTGTGCTAGGGATACCAACTTTATCATTTCTAGTTGTAGCTCTTCTTATGGCTACTGCCATAGCTTTAAATGTCGCTTCTATAATATGGTGCTTATTTTTACCTCTAAGTTGAACTAAATGAGCTGTTATACGAGAATTAAGTACAAATGCTCGAAAAAACTCTTCAACTAGTTCTGTATCAAAATTACCAACTTTACCATCAATATCTATCTCATAAACTAAAAAAGGTCTATTGCTTAGATCTATATCACAGCTAACACAAGCTTCATCCATAACTATATTTGCACTACCAAATCTCTCCATATTTTTTACAGGATATAAAGCTTCAGCTATAAGTGAACCAAGAACAATACCTATATCCTCTACACTATGATGGTCATCTATATGGGTATCACCCTTACACTTTATATCTAAATCTATTAGAGAATGTTTAGAAAAACTCTCAAGCATATGGTCTAAAAATCCAACACCACTATCTATAGCACTTTTTCCACTACCATCTAACTTAAGCGATATAGATATATCAGTTTCTTTTGTTTTTCTTTGTTTAGTAACCATTTTATTTTCCTTTACTGTCCAACTATAAATGCATTTGTAAATTGGCATCTGTTTTTATAATCTCTTGCTTCTTGTTCACTCTTAAAGCCCGTTAATAAAACCTTAAAAAATCTATTTTTACCAACTTGAACATCTTTTATAATCGTCTTATATCCATCTGTGCCATCATATCTTCTTTGTGTTCTTAATGCTCCATCAATATTTGAAAAAGATGCTATCTGTAATGAAAAGTAACCAAGTGCTTTTTTCTGAGGTCTCTTTTTTAACTCTTTTACAGTAGGGATATACTTTTTACCCTTGACACTAAAACCTAAAACCTCTAAAGTTACTGGTGCTGTTCCTGTTCCTATCATATTTATCTTACTTGCTGCTGCTTTTGATAAATCTATAATCCTAGTAGATACAAACGGACCTCTGTCATTTATACGAACAACTGTTGATAAACCGTTACGACGATTTGTAACTTTTACTATCGTATTCATAGGTAAAGTTTTATGAGCTGCTGTCATACCGTACATATTGTATCTTTCACCATTTGAAGTAAGTTTACCATGAAAATCTGGACCATACCAACTTGCATTTCCTCTAAACTTATCTCCAACACTAACCATAGTCGGATAGTATTTTACACCGTGAACAACATAAGGTCTCATGGTAGGATGCGAGTATGTTTTAGAATCAACAACTGGACTATAGTCTCTTTTATTTGCCGAGTAAACTGTTCTATATACTTTTGAAGAAGTATAAGAGTTGTAAGAGTTATAATGTGTGCTTCTTTTAGGTGTTGAATAATTTCTATAACCTGTAGAAGAACCACCACATCCAGAAAAGACAATACCTACAATTAGAAGTAATATTAAATAAATTTTATTCATAAAGTTTTAACCTATCACCTACTTTTATTAGGTTTGTTTTTAAATTATTGTATGCTTTTATACTCTTTATACTAACCTTGTGAGCCTTAGCTATAGACCTTAAAGAATCACCCCTTTTTACTAGATGGTAAGACTTTGTACTTATATATCTTTTTATATGTTTTTTATCAATAGGGATAATTAACTTCTGTTTTAACTTTAATCTAGGAGTTTTTAAAGAGTTAAAACCCATAATAATCTTATATGGAACTTTATACTTTCTACCTATATTCCAAAGATTATCCCCATTTGAAACAATATGAACTTTATATATATTTTTTATATCTTCACTTTTATAATTTTGCTTAAACTCAGATAGTTTTATATAAGGTATATATAAATCATACTCTTTAGCATAAGGTGGAACAAAATCATACTTTAAATGCCTATTTAATTTTTTTAACTCTTTGACAGGCATATTTATAAGACTTGCTATCCTTTTTAGTGATTCCCCACTAGGAACTTTTACAGTCGATACAGAATAAGCATTTGCACGATTTAAAAGGTATTCATACTCACTATGTAGTAAAAATTGTTCATCATTACCCATAAGTGCAAGAGCAACTATCTTTCTTATATAAAATCTACTCTCTTTTGGTAGATACTTTTTTCTAGGATCAAGTAACACTGACAAATCATCAGTACCAGCCTTTTGTATAGCCCGACTAAGTCTTCCACCACCACAATTATAAGCTATCGCTGCTAAATACCACTTGCCAAATCTCTTATGCAATGAAGATAGATACTTAGAGGCTGCTTTTGTTGACTTTATAAAATCTTTTCTTTCATCTACATATTCATCTATCTTAAGACCGAAAAGTTTAGCAGTATATGGCATAAATTGCCAAAGACCAGTTGCTCTTTTAGATGAATAAGCCTTTGTACTAAAGTTAGACTCTGCCATAGCAAGATACAAAAACTCTTGTGGAACATTATACTTAGCTAAGATATTTTTTATAGCAGGTATAAATATATAAGCATCTTCCATAGCACGGAAAAAAATCTTATTTTTGCTATTGCCATCTCCACTTCTCATCTTATTCATAATAGGGTCATAAATAAAAGATGGTTTTATATCAAAAGATTCTAATAACAACAACTCTTTGTTATGGTTTGATGTATAATACAAATTGGCACTTAAAAGCAAAGGTAAAAATAATAATAAAAAATATCTCAATATACAACTTTATAATTCAATTTTAGGGAGCTAATTATATATAAATAAATATTAATTTAAGATTTAAATTATTTTATACACCATTAAAAAAAAGTCTTTTTGCATTACTAGTTGTGATATTTTTCACCTCTTGCACATCTATATCTAATATTTTGGCTACTTTATCTGCTACTAAAGTTGTATATAAAGGCTCATTTCTCTCTCCCCTATGTGGTGTTGGTGTAAGATATGGGGCATCTGTTTCTATAAGAAGTTTATCTAATGGTATCTTTGGCAATACATTTACTAACTTCTTAGCATTTTTAAATGTCAAAACCCCACCTATACCAAAGTAAAAACCACTCTCTGCCAAAGACAATAGTTGTTCATCTGCATTAAAACAATGTAAAACTCCACCAACCTCACTTGCTTTACAATCTAAAAGAATTTTTTTAGAATCATCAGAAGCATCTCTTATATGTATAATTAATGGTTTTTTATACTTTTTAGCTAACTCTATCTGAGTGATAAATACCTTTTTTTGTAAAGCTTTTTCAGAAGCCTTATCTTCATCGCTACCATCAAGACGAAAATAATCCAAACCACACTCACCAATAGCTACACATTTTTTATGTTCTATATACTCTTCAAAATTAAATGTTTCAAAATTTATAGCATCATAAGGATGTACCCCAACAGCAAAGTAAATATCATCGTACTTTTCACTTATCTCAACTGCTTTTTTTAATGTTTTAGGGTCAGCTCCAGGGATGATAAACTTATCTATTCCAGCTTCTTTTGCTCTATTTAAAACATCATCTAAATCTTCATCATATCTTGCATCATCTAAGTGTGTATGGGTATCTATCAACATATCTAACTCTCTTTTTCTTTTTTTATCTTTTTAACTCTTTGTATATTTTTAAGCATAAGCCATATAAACAATAAGGCTGTTAAAAATGAACCAGCAGATGCTATAAAGTTTTGTATAAGATAAAACTTTACACTTAAAACCAACATCACAACAGATATAACTAAACACATTTATTTGCCTCCAATAACTCTTTTGAAAACTTTTTAGCCTCTTTTGAAATGTTTTCTCCACTAACAATTCTAGCTATTTCATCTACTCTTTCATCAAAGTTTAATTCTTTTACAGATGATATCTTAGCATCTTTTGTTATTAAAAAGTGCTGATTTGCCATAGATGTTAATTGTGGTTGATGAGAAATAACAAAAATCTGAAAATTAGAAGCCAATCCTCTAAGAACTTTTGCAACACTCATAGACTCTTCCCCACTAAGGTTTGCATCTATCTCATCTAACATCAAAACACCACCATTACTTTGCATTATCTCCGATTTTAATGCCAATATAGCTAATCTAAGTCTATTAAATTCACCTGTACTTACTTTTTGTAAAGCTGTTTGACTAAGCTCTAAAGTGATTTTATCCAAACCATCTATATCTAACTCTTTATCTGAGAGATACACCTTAGCATCTCTTAAATACAACTCTTTTAGATATCTATTTAAATCATCATTAAAAGATGAAATTTCATCTATCCTAAGCTTACTTATCTCCTTAGCCAACCTATAAACTTCAACTTCCAAATACTCATATCTATCATTTAGTTGGTTCTTATTTATCTCTATATTTTCATAATCTTTTAACTCTTGTATCTTTTTTTCTTTATAAAGTAGTGCTTCTTCTATACTTCCATATCTTCTTTTTAACTCATTTAGTTGCTCCAAACGGTTTAAAATATCCTCTATATCAACCTCTTCTAGTTCATTGAATCTATCAGATGCATTATCAAAGATAACTCTAAGGTTATTCATAGCATCATCAAAAAAAGAACTATCCAAATCCAACCCTTCTAAAGCATCGAAAACTAAATATTCATTTTCAAAAATGGCACTAGCTTGAGCTATTTTTTGTGTTACTTTTTCTTTTTTTGATAACTCTTTTTTTATCTCTAAAAGCTCCTCATCTTCTGAAATTTTTGGAGATATATCATCTATCTTTTTTATCTCAAAAGATGCAAACTCTTTTAATTCAACTATCTTTCTCTCTTGTTCTTGTAGCTTTATAAGCTCTTTTTTTACATTTTTAAACTCAAAAAACACTCTCTTATAATCTTTTTTAATCTTTTTTAGTTTATTGTTTTTCAATTTTATACGAGCATCAATTATAGAGAGTAAATTTGTATTTTCAAAATCACTAAAATCTTTTAAACTAAGATGCCTTAAATATTTTGAGGCTATCTGTGATATGGTTTTTTTAGAGATGCTTTGGTTGTTTAAAAAATGTCTTGAATTGCCTTTTTTGATATGTTTAAATATATTTATACTCTCACTTTCAATACCTAATTCTTCACAATCCAAATCCCATCTAACACTAGACTCACATAAAGAAGCATCGCAACTAGATATACCAAGAGAGGTAAGTATAGAATTCATCAATAGTGATTTACCACTACCACTAGATCCAGTAAATACTATAAGCCCTGCTTCTAAGTTTAACTCTACTTCATCAAATGTCAAATAATCTTTTAAATAAAATCTCTCAATCATAGCTTATAACCTTTGTATAACTTTGATTTTAATATAATAAATAAAAAAATAACAATATTGCAAAAATATTGCAATTTGTCATATTTTTATAGGATTTATATGGGTAGGTACTTTTTATCATTTATTGTAGCTATTTTTATCCATATATTACTTTTTATCATATTTGTAACTATACTTTCAAATATAAAAAAAGACCCTATAAAGCATCCTCAAAAAAAAGAAAAAAGATTAAAAATATCACTAAAAGAGTTTAGATTAGAAAAGAAAAAAAGTATTAACAAAAAAAAGATAGTAAAAAAAATCACTAAAAAACATATAAATAAGAAAGTATTACAAAAAAGCAAAAAGAAAGTATTACAAAAAAGTAAAAAGAAAGTTTATAAAAAAGTAAAAAAATTACCTAAAAAAAATATAAAACATAAAAAAGCTAAAAAAGCAAAATTAAAAACAAAACCCATTATAGAACCATTACTAGAACCTATAAAAAAAGAGATAGTAAAAAAAGACCCTATGTCATGGCTATATGAAGACAAATCGCAAGAGGAACTTACACAAACACCTCAACCAAATATAAATTCAAATAATATAAATCAAAATATAAAAGAACTTTATGGAGATACATTTAAAAAACTATCACAATCTCAACAAAAATATATTTTAGACAATCAAGAGATTATGAGGCGAATAACACAACAGGTACTAAACCGTGTAGCAAGTGTAAACATAAAAACAAGAATGGATATAAATGAAAACAATATAGTAGAGTTTTATCTATACCCAAATGGAGATATATCTGACTTTAAATTTTTAAAAAAGACAGGTTATTTTGTGCTTGATGACACATCAAAAGAGACTATAGAATATGCATATCAAAAATACCCTAGACCAAAAGAAAAAACACTTATCCGTTATAATATCTTTTATAATCTAAAGTAAGAAAGTTTATACTCTCTTACTTATTTTTTATCCCTCTATCTTTTTTATAGCCATTATAGCTGCCATAACTATCGGGTAGTTAGTAGGTGCTGCTGTAAGCATAGGTTGAGTTGCTACTTGCATCGACATAATATGATAAACACTCTGAGAAGTTTCTATCATAAGACCGATGATATTTATCATCTCACCTGTTTCATTACCACCTACTACTTGACCACCTATGATTTGTCCACCATGTCTTGTAGCTATAAGTTTAACATACTGTTTTTGAGCATCAGGGATTGTTGCAGGGTGTCTGTTCATACCACTAAAACTACCAACTACAACATCCATACCAGAAGCTATCGCCTCATCTTCAGTTACACCAGCAGATGAAAATGCTATATCTCCAACCATAGTTGAAAATATAGATATAGTTCCACTAAAACCTTTCATATACTTAAGTCCATAAAGTGAACTACCAGCCACACGACCCTCAGCAGATGATGTTGAAGCTAACATAACTTTTGAAGCTGTTTTTGTTATAAATGCTCTTCTTGAACTACAATCACCAACTGCAAATATATCGTGATTTGCCGTTCTCATATACTCATCTACCCAAATACCACCATAAGCACCGAGAGATAGTCCAACTTTTCGAGCAAGTTCAGTATTTGGTTTATAACCAGTTGCTAAGATAACCACTTGTGCATCTACAATCCTGCCACTTTTTAGCTTAACTGCATTTACAATGTTGTCACCATTTTTATCTATGATTTCACAAACTCTATCACTACCAACAAAAGTAACACCTGCATTTAAAAGAATCTCTTCTGCTTGAATAGCTATCTCTGCATCAAAAGCACCTTTTAGTATATGTTTACTACCACCTATAACTGTTACATTTTTACCCACAGATGCCAATTCCATAGCCATCTCTATACCTATAAAACCAGTTCCAACAATAACTATATCTTTTTTATCTTCTATATAATTTTTTGCTTTATCTATAAGTTCTTTATTTTTAGGAACTGTAAATACACCCTCAAGTGCAAGTGAATGTCTTAAAGATTCGTGAACAAAAGGTTTAGAACCAGTTGCAAAAATCAACTTATCAAAGTGTATGGCTTCATTACCTGTAAAAGCTATCTTACCTTTAAAATCTATATCTTTAACCTGCCCTAAAAGTGTTGAAATTCCCATCTCCTTAGCTGCACTACAAGAACCTATATCTTTATCTGTACTACCTAAAGTCTCACCAAATATATAAGGTATAGCACAAGGAACAAGTTGTTTTTCAAACTCTCTTATAACAAGTATCTCTTTTTCTGGATAGTTCATTTTTGCAGTAACTGCACTAACCCCACCTGCGGGTCCACCACCTATCACTAATACATCACAACTAATTTTTTCCATAAATACCCCTTATTTTTTCAAATATAAACAAATTATAATCAAAAGATTCATAAATTATAATAAAATTATATATCTTTATGTTATAATTTTCAAATATATATAATTACAAGGAAACTTTATGGGTATCGCAGAAGATGAAATAAAAAAATTTGAAAATAGTAGTTGTGCTGAGAACAATGTGTTTTATCAAGCAATGGAGGAGGTTATATCTTCTATAGCTCCACTTTTAGAATCAGATGAAAAATACAAAAAAAATGCTATCTTAGAAAGACTTGTTGTTCCAGATAGAATATTCAAATTTAAAGTAACTTGGTTAGATGACAATCAAAATATTCAAGTAAATACAGGCTATAGAGTTCAGTTTAACAATGCACTAGGACCATACAAAGGTGGGCTTCGTTTTCATCCAACTGTAAATGAGGGGATTTTGAAATTTTTAGGTTTTGAGCAAATCCTTAAAAACTCACTTACTGGTTTGCCTATCGGTGGGGCTAAAGGTGGAAGTGATTTTAACCCTAAAGGTAAAAGTGATTGGGAGATTATGAAGTTTTGTTCAGCTTTTATGACTGAACTTCACAAATACATAGGACCTCGCATCGATGTTCCAGCTGGTGACATCGGTGTTGGTGCTAGAGAGATTGGTTATCTTTTTGGAGAGTATAAAAAAGTAACATCATCTTATGAGGGTGTACTAACTGGTAAACCTTTTATGTTTGGTGGTTCACTAATGAGACCAGAAGCTACTGGTTATGGTGCTGTTTACTTTACTGAAACTATGTTAGATATGGAAGGAAGAGAAGACTTAAAAGGTAAAATTTGTACTGTAAGTGGTGCTGGTAATGTTGCACTTCATGCTATAGAAAAACTTTATCATATAGGTGCATTACCTGTTACTTGTACAGACTCTAAGGGTACTATATATGATGCTCGTGGTGTTAATCTTGAACTTTTAAAAGATTTAAAATTTAACAAAAGAGTATCACTTGAAGAGTATGTAAATCATCATCCAGAAGCTACATATATCCCAGTTAGTGA
>Ga0256836_1000577_pt1 | contig 18603 bp, 26 predicted proteins | sample 4561380metaG_FD_185974 | JGI IMG/M metagenome (GOLD analysis project Ga0256836, IMG submission 185974) | Hydrothermal vent microbial communities from Guaymas Basin, Mexico - 4561-380 | ecosystem: Environmental > Aquatic > Marine > Hydrothermal vents | place: Mexico: Guaymas Basin | collected...
ATCCTCTCATCAGCCATCCTCTTTGAGGATGGCTGATTATCTTTTTTTTTCAATATAATTATTTCAAATAAACAATTTACAGTTCTAAAAAATAATTATTTAATGAAAACAATAGACATAGCAGCAGATCATTTCTTCTGTAATTTCTACTATAATTTGTCATAAAACATAAACGCAGTATTTTTTCCTTCTTAATAATTTTTTTACAGTATTTTAATTTTTAATGAATTATTTATTAAGTTTTAAAGCTGAGTTATCAATGGAAAAAATAAAAATTAAAAAATAAAAATACGGGGAGGTTCCCCTCCCTCTTAAAACGCGTAATACCACGCGCGACGTATCTCCTTTGGAGATACGTCTTGCGTGAAAAACGATTTTATTGCTTCTTCAGTGGCGAATTTAACGCCACTGTTAATAAAATAATCAATTCTATCATAAAACTTATTGAAATTAACGAGTTTTTTGAACTCTTCTCCGTTTCTTAATTCCACTACTACTAGAACTTTTCCCATTTTCACTCCTTTTAATTTTTTTTGCTATCTTAATTTCAAATTAAGTATATTGAGTTCTAAAAAAACAAAAGAGCGTCAGGCTTTGATAGCCTTCAGCTCGAAGATAATTCCAACTATTATCAATATGTTTCTTGTCATAACAGCGACCACAATATCTTGCGTTAACCAACCTAAAACTGCACCACTTGCTAATCCGAACAAATTGACCCATATCATTTCTTGAGTTAATTTATTAGAAATTTTTTCTATTGTCTCGGGTTTGAATTTCCCGAGATATAGACTTTTCATTTTTGCAGATTGGGCATTCAATAACGCAAAATATGGCCCATCTGCAAGTAACTCAAATAGCAATAGCCATTTAATATTAACATTAACTAATATGCTTGTTGCGATTACAAAGAATATATCAAACGCAACAAGCATCATCAGCATCTGTTTAACTGTAAATTTTTTTCTAAGCCATCCTTGACTTAAACCAATTAAAGCTACCCATACTCCGACTACACCAAAAATTACTGCATCTAATAGCCCATAATATGTTTTAAAAATTGGGCTTGATATAGTCCATGCGAAAGACATCACAAACCCTGCTAGAATTCTCAATTTAAATGTTTCTTTTGAAATTTTTTCCATATTTCCTCCTTAGCGATTTTTTAATCCTTATAATTTCTATATTTTTTTTCTAACGACAAAAAAACCTGGAACATATAGTTCCAGATTTAAAAATTATCTGTATAAATTATGTTATATCTTTCGCAAAAATCTTTATTTAATTTTTGTCCTTGAAGTTTATTAAAAGTAAGAGTATAGTTAATATCTCTTGCATCTTTTGTAGCAAATAAAGAAATATCTTTATAAGAATTAATTAATTCTTGTTTCATTTCTGCAATTTCTTTATCAAATGGCAAATAATAATTAAAATTATCCCCTGGTTGATTAAAAAGATTTGAGCTTGGAATTTCAAATTCAATTAATCTATTTACTAAAAATGGTCTAAAAATTTCTTTTACTAATTTATTTACGATTTGATGATCTTGATGATTATCAGCGCTATGAAAATAAACTTCGATTATTTCATCTTCTTGAGCTTCTTTTAATAATTTATTCAAATAATGTTTTATTTCATGTTGATAATCATGAAATTCTGTATCAATTCTTTGACTTAAAATTTTATATTCATTTTCTTTTATTCCAAGCTTTTCCATATTTATTTTAAAAGCTTCTTTTCTTTTATTACGGATATCTATTGGATTATTAAATCTACCTTCGCTTAAAATTAAAATTCTTTTATTGATAAAATCTAACTCGCCTCTTTTTTTAAGACAAGAGAGATAAGCTCCACAACCTATCTCTATGTCATCTAAATGAGCTCCAATAAATAATTTCATTTTAAATCCTTGTTAAAAATTACATAGGAGGCATTGGAATGTCTGGAATATCTGGAACAACAGTTTCATTTACAGATTGTTGGATTTGTTGTTGAGCTTGAGAAGCTTGAGGTACTTGAGGTACTTGTTCTATATCATTTATATTTGGAAAATTATTTTCTATAATCATAGATTGATTTAATTCTTGTGTTTGCTGTGTTTGAGCTTTTTCTAGTACTTCTAAATTTGTAACAACTATTCTTGGAAAACTTCTATCATTCCAAAAATTAAAAGCAAGCCACCCCTCAATTAATACCGTATCACCAATTGCTGCGCCAGTTCGTTGATATAATTCAGGTTTAATATAAATTTCAATTTCAGCGTCTTTCCATTGTTGATCTTTTGTATCTTTTGCTCTAATTTTAAGTACTTGTTTTTTAAATGTTGGAGTTACTTGTTGTTCCGAAATAACTCCTGCAATTTTCACTTCATTAATTCTTTTTGGGTCAGTTTGTACTTGCGCCATAATTATCTCCTTTAAATTTAATTTATTATCTTTTTTTATCTTTTTTTTTAAAAATTTTTTATCTGTTTTCTTAATTCTGGGTCCTCGAATGCTCCTCCATAATATTCTGTAGTAAATTTACCATTTGGATCGCGTCTACCTCGGAATTTTTCACAACCATGAACTATATTAAACAATCCTACATAAACATCTTTTGTTTCTGCAGCTTCGCTAATTATTTCATAAATTTTTCTTGTAAGATCTTCTTGTAAATAAAACCTTCTCGAAATATAATCAACAAGTCTACTTAATTTACTAATACCTAAAACGAATTTATCTGGAATATACGAAATTATTACTTTACTATCAGAATCAGATAATGAATTAAAACTTATAAAATGATGGCTACAACTACTTACAAGAGAAACTTCTTTAGTAATTGGCAATTTTTCTTTCATTGTATTTGGAAATCTTGCAAGTCTAATTGGTTTCATCCATCTACCAGAACCTAGTTCACTATCATCATGCGTATCATATCCACAAAATACTTTCGCAAGTCTTCCAGGAGTACCAATATTACCATTTTCGAGATCTTCAGCAACATTTGGGTTATTTAAATCAATTTTCATTCCTTGGAATGCTTTAGTTAAATAAAATTGAGTAACTAATCTCATTATTCTATGAGCATTATCACTAATTTTCTGACCGGTTTCCCAGATATTTTCATCTGGTGCAAAATTTTTTATTTCTAAATACTCTTTCCAAGCTTCTTTAAATTCTTTATCAGTTCCAGGAAATCTTTGTTTTACAAATTCTTTAACTTCTTTTTCTGTAACTTTAAATTCCATTAGAGCTCCTTTGTTAATTTTTATTAATTTACAAATACTTGGCAATGGCTTTTTGGAGTTTCCCAAAATTCTACAGAATGAATTTTAAAATCTTCTTTATTCATTAATTTTTCCATCTTAACTTGTAGAATTTTTAAAAGCCAAGTACTTAGATTTTCACTAGTAGGAATAAAATCTACTATAACTATACCTTCGTATTTTTCAAAAATAGCTTGCGCTTGTTCTTGAGTTAAATTATTATTTTTTATTTCATCATCAAGAATTCTATTTAATAAATCAAAATTAATAGTATAATACACTTCTGGATGTAGTTTATCTAATTCTTTTGGATTTTTTAAATAATGAGGAGTCCAAACTTCTTCAAATTTGTATTCTTCGGTATGTTTTGTTATAAATGATAGTTCGTCTACAAATAACAGTGGATCATTAATATCAAAAATAAATTTATGATCTAATGTATCATCAAGCCATTTTTTAAAGAAATTTAAATTTTTAAAATCGGTTACCATTCCTTTTGCTACTTTTTCTGGAGTAACATTACATTCTAAATGTATTTTAATTTTACCTTGATGTCCGTGTAAATGTCTACATACCAAACATGAATCTAAACTGTACTCGACATCTAATTTTTGATTATGAACTCGATGTCCATAACAGAAATCAAATTGTTTATCAATATTCCAAACATATTTAGTTTTGAAAATCATTAATTCTCCTTTTCTTCAATTGATTTCAAATAATCATCTAAAGATATTTCTTTATTTTTCTTTAAAAATTTCTTGAGCTTTTTTAGACCTTTTTTTCTATCGTATTCTTTACCATTTAAAATAATATGTGTAGCTATTCCTCTTTTTAACATCTCTTTTGCGTCGAACCAAAAATCTTTACCATTTATTAATTCATTCCATTCTTTTTTAGTGAAAAATCTTTTTGCGTATCCAAGAAAATTTAAAATATGTTTTTCATCGAATTCAAAGCGATCTTTCATATCTTTATACTTACCAACATAACCTCCACTATAATTATGAAACATAATTCTTGAGTTCCAATATATTACTCTTTTATTTGCTCTAATGAAAGTAAAAGCTCCTGCTGAACTAGCATGACTTTCTATATATGCAACTGAGTTTTCTTTGAATTTATTTTCTAAAAGATTTACAATTTGCTGACATTCAACCACAAGCCCTCCTGGACTCATAATTCTTAATTCAAGAATACTCTTATCATCTGCATTGTATAATTCATTTAAAATATTATGAAAATCTGGAGTTTGATTATCAAACATACCTATAAAGAATCTATATTTATTTTTAATTATTTTTTCTTCATTCCTAAATAATGAATGATTGTCTGCTTTGATATTTGATTTTTGCTCATTATTAACTTTCATATTTTTCTCCTTTTAACTTTTTAAAAAGAGCTTTTTTAGAGTACTCTTTTTAGCTCTTTTTTAAATTTTTTCTTTTATGTATTAAATCCATTATTTTACTAAATGTTCCTAAAAACCAAAAGTTTTTCATTTTCACAATATCAATTCTTTGATAATCGTTGATTAATATATCTTTAGATCCAAAATCAATTTTATCATTTTCAATCAAATTTTTATAAATATAATCATAATTTAATAAAAGATCTTCTTTTATTATTTTTTTAATATAAGCATAATATTGATAAAAATGTTTATCGTAACTCGCATCATTAAGAATTTTATCGATTTCATCTCTGTTTTTTTGATTTAAATAATAAATTAAATAAATTACAGTTTTAATAATGTAATCTTCATTACCAGTTAAATTTAAAGCTTTTTTTGGATCAAAAATAAATTTTCCGGTTATAGAATTAACTTCGAGATTTGAAATCAATTCTCTTAAACCTCTTTTAATATAGATTTTTATAAAATTTCTAAGATCTTCTTCATTGTATTCTACATTTTCATTTTCAAGAATTTTTTTCATTCTTTCGAAAGTTTGATTTTCATCTAAATCTTTAAAATATAGTCTTAAATTGAATCTTGTAACTAATGCAGAATCTAGTTTTTCTGGATTGTTTGTTGTAGCAAGAAATGAAACTTTATCTTGATATTTTTCAAGAAGTCCATCTTTTAAAACAACTTGAGCTTGATCACTTAATCTATCAAATTCTTCAATGATTACTAATTTTTGATTAGATTTAAAAGGTTTTTGTAAAAGCCAAGATTTAAGTTTATCTACGCTTTCAACTTTTCTATCTAAAATAAAAATATCTCTTGGATCTTTTACAATTTTACCTTGCATAATTTTATTTAATGAAGTTTTACCGAATCCACCTGGGCCGTAACTTAATACATTACCTGCTATGAATTCTTCATTATAAAATTTTTTAAAAATTGATTTTATATACTCAGGATCTTTTTCTTCACCATTTAAAATTTTGGGAAAAATAAGATCATGTATCGTTCTTGGACGATATTTTTCAAACCAGGCTTGATACGCCATTTTATCTCCTTTTATTTGCTGAGTAGTATATCTTATTTCATATGTTTTCTATTTTTAACGACAAAAAAATTTGGAGTGTAATACACTCCAAATTAAATTAAATTTTCAAAATCGTTTTCAATGTATTTTTTAAATAATTCGATAATTTTATCTATCTCTGTATTATCAAGTATTTCTTGAAAAATTTCTATATAATAATTTTGCTTTTTAATTTGCGAATTAAGTAATTCATAACTATCTTCTAATTGATTCTTTTTGGCGTATTTTGATAATTCTTTAATAGTATCTAAAATATTATTAAAGTTATTTATAGTTTCTTTTATAATATTATTTATTAACTTTCTCAATTCCTCAGGATTTTCTTTAAAATGTTCAAGTAAATCTAAAGCTTCAGTTTTTGATTCAATATTATATTTTAATAATATTTTTTTCAAAATTATATATGGCAAAAACATCATTACAAAATGAATAATTTTTTTAACTAAAAATTTTCTTTCTGATCTATTTAATTGAAATTTGAATTTATCAATATCAATATCTAAGTATCTTTCACTTAACATTTCAATCCAAGGAATAAAAAATTTATTCCATAAATATTCAAATTCAGAATCAGAAAGATTATCAAAGTCCTCTTCGAAAATTGTAAAACTAAAATGTTTTATATCTAGATTATAAATATATTCTAGTTCAGGACCTATTAAATAAAGAACTTCATCATTTGGTAATTTTGCCTTAATAGGCGTAACATTGAAACTATTACCATCGTATTCTATATCGAATACAAAGAATTCATCTTGCCTTTTTTCATTTAATAACATATGTATCTCCTTTATAATAAATTATATTTAAATTATATTAATTAAATTACATTAGCACTTTTACTTTTATTCCTTTGATATTAATTTTATTAAGATTTTCAATCATTTTAATGTTTTTTAGATATTCATTTAAATTAATACCGATTAAATCATAATCATTAAGAAATAATCCACTTTCATCCCCAATTTTAGATGTTTTTGAAAGTTTTCGAATTTTTCTATTTAATTCTTTTTCAATTTCTGGAGTTAATTTATCAAGTTTAGCTAAATTAATTCCAAGTAAAGCTTTAATAATTTTCCATTCTCTTTCTTCTCTGAATTTTCTTAATTCATTTAAAGCTTTCACATGTTTTAATTTATTTAATAAAATCGCTTCGTGTATTAATACCCAGATACTATAATGATTTCCAACTTTATAATAATTTTGATTTGATCTAATAAAAAAATTTCCTAAATTAAAATCTTTTTCACAGAACGCTTTGGCTTCAAGAAGTTCATGATATAAAAATACTTTTCTTTTGAATTCAACATAAGTATTATGATCAAAAATACTAAAATAAAAATCTTTATTATTTATTAAACGATCAAAAAATGTATATTCTGGAATGTTTATTAATATAATAATAATATTCCCATGTCTTGTTTCGATATCTTCAAACGCTAAAGTTAAAGGATCGTTTTTAATATATTTAATATAATTAAAAAATTTTTTTCTTTCATTTTCTGTACAATTTTTTTCTATATCACAAATTTTTTCAAAAACTTTTTTTATTTGATCTGAATTTTCTGTTATATTTAAAAAATCGATATCTGGATAATATTTTTTAAGTATTTTATAACTTTTAGAATAATTTTTTTTATATAATTGTCTAACTTTATTTTCAAGTTTTTTATTTTCTTGATCAATATATTTTAAAGCAGTTTTTAAATCTTTTTTGTATTTATCAGAAAAATATAATTTAAAATCAAAAATATTTTCAGATAAATACAATAGATTTTGTATTTCATTTAACGCTTTTGTATTTAAAAACATTAAAACTCCTTTTTCGAATATTATTTCATTTAATTTCAAAAATAGCTCAAACAAAAAATTAAATTAATTGTTATTTTGTTTAACGAAAGGAGTCTAAAATGGAAACAGAAAATTCAAATTTAATTTCGAATTGTAATCATAATAATCATGATAATCATAGTAATCATAATAATTATGAAAATCATGAATTAATAGATATTCAAGAAAAATTTAAAAATGATAAAGAATTGATAAAGAATAAAATCGAAGAATTAAAAATGAATCTTAAAAGTCTCGAAGATATTTTAATTATGTTTATTACGAATACTCAAAATACTAATAAAGAAATTTATGAAAAAATATTTCAATTACAAGAAGAAATTTTAAATAATGAATTTTTCATTCAAAATAATTTAGCAAAAGAATTTCAAAAATTATTTAAAATTTTAATTTTTTTATCTTCTCAAATTGATACTCAACACAAGGAATTCAAGCAAAAAATTTTTGAGATTTTGAATGAATTCAAAAATCTAAAAATACTTTCGTCAGAAATTGATCTCAAAACATTAGATTTAATCGAAGAATTAATTTCAAAATTATTAAAATTCACTAATGATTATAATAAAAATTTTATCGAATTACAAGAAAATCAAAAGAAAAATAACAATTTAATTGAATCAAAAATAGAAGCGCTTGAAAATAGAATCAATAAAATCGATACAAAAACTAAAAAAACTAAAACTATTAAAATTAATAAACTTCCACAAGAAATAAATAATTTTAAAGATTTAATAAAAAATATGCTAAAAGGAAATTTTTTTACATATGTTTTTTCATTAATAATTATAATATTCATTCTATTGATTTTAAAGAAAATAGATATTGAAATGTATGAATTTATAAAAAATCTAATACAACATTCATAATAAATTTACTTATAAAGGATAGCAAATGATTAAAGAAATAAATAAAAATATAGAAAATATAGATTCTATTAAAGAAAAAGTAGAAAGTTTAAAAGACTCAATTTTCAAAAGAAAATTAAAAGAAATTCATAATATTAATAAAATCGAAACAACATTTGAAAATCAAAAAAATATACCTAATATGAAAGATTTTTATAAAGATTGTGATCTGAAATCACAATTTAATTTAATATATTCAGATGATCATCCTGGATCAATTAGAATAATGAAGCATGATATAGATGTTATTCTTAAAAAAAAATTTTATTTTTATGATATAAATGATGAACTTAAAAATAAAATTTTAGATTTGAATTTATCTTATGATATATTTAATATATGTATTTACGAATCAGAATTTGCTCCATATTATTTAATTAATGATCTTAAAAAGTATGAGAAAATTAATTATACAATAGCAATTTTAGATATAATTTTTGGAGGCGTTACTTTAGATAAAGATAATAATTTTCTATTTTTAGATGGAATTGATGTAGCAAAAGAAATACTAAATAAAAATTCTAATTCAATAATTATTTTTTATACTGGATGCGATTTAAATATGCATTCAACCGAATATCAAAAGCTTGATAGTTTATTGAAAAAATTTCCAGACAATATTTTGGTTACAGATAAAGATATTGATGATAATAAAAGAATTGAAGTTTTGTATAAAGGATTTAAAAAATTTAAAGAAAGGCTTAATAATGTTACGTAATAAACCAGTTGGGCATGAACAAAAGGAGTTTCAAATTTTTAAATTGTATAAAATAATTTTTGTTTTTGCTATAGCTCTTTTTATAATTCTTAATGTAATTTTTTATTTTTTTATTTCAAAAGATATTCAAATAATAGAAAAAATTTTTAATGATAATAAAATAGAAAAAATAATTAATAAAAAATATTCTCATAATGATTCGTATAATTTAGAATTAAATAAAAAAGATATTTTATATATCAATGATAAAATTATTTTTGATAAAAAAGATTTAAAAGTATATTATAAATCGCAAAATTTTTTGTTTGAAATACAACATTATGTTATTTTATTTTTGACAATAAATTTAATTATTTTATCTTTATTTATACTTTTTTATTTTATTTTTAAAAAATCTTTTAATAAACTTATGAAAATTAATGAAACTCTTTTTGAAATTAATTTTAAAAATAAAAAAGATTCATTAAGTAATAAAATGATTATAAATATCGCTGAGAATTTACATCATGAACTTAAAACTCCAATTATGTCTTTAAAAAGCATTGTTTATGAATACAATGATATTTTAAATACAATTGGAAATATTTTAAATTCAAATGATAAAGAAAAAATTATTCGAGATTTAAAATTAATGTTTTATGGAAATAAAAAATTAGTAGATAAATGCAATTATTGTGAAAAGAATTGTGATAAATTTGTAAAAGAATATTATGATTTTTATAATAAAAATTTAAATGATTATACAAAAGAACTCAAGAAACTTTCTGATTTAACATTAAAAAATATGTTTAATACTTTAAAAATTACAAAAGATTTAAAATCATTTAAATATAATACTAAAGAAATTGCTATTTATGACGTCATAGAACATGCTGTAAAAATTTATTTAATGATTCAAAAATATAAATTTAATTATAAAATAGATCCAAGATTGAAATATTGCTATCTGAATGGATTTAGTCCTGATGTTTTAATTAATATTATTTTGAATCATATTAGTAATTCGCTTGAAGCACAGTCAAATTATATTTCATTTGAATTAATTAAATATTATAAAAAGAATAATTATAATTTTATTACATTTTATATTATAGATAACGGAACAGGAATACCAAAAGATAAACAACCATTTATTTATAAACTTAATTTTAGTACTAAAATTAATTCAGGAGAATCAAGAGGATTTGGTCTTTATTTATGTAAACAATTATTAAATTATTATAATGGAGACGAAAAATTAATCTATTCAGATAAAAATGGTACGATATTTGAATTAACAATTCCAGTAAAATATTGCAATGAAGAAAAAATTAAAGAAAATAAGAAGGAATAATCATGCGTAGGTTATCGGCACAAGCTCAAGATAAATTATATCAAAATAGTCAAATAAAAGGTCCAACCGAAGTTATTCAAATTTTTAATAAATATAAAAAAGATCCAAATAAAGAAATTGCAGAAGAAAAACATAATGAAGCTATCGCTAGCAATAAATATATTTATAAACCTGGCACTGAAGAAATTTTACACAAAGATGCATTAAAAAAAGCTTTACAAAATGATCAAGAAATTACTCCTGATACAGCGATAAAAGAAAAATTAAAACTTAAAAAAGAAGGAATATACAGAGAAGTTCTTCGAGAATCAATGTCGGTGACTGGAGGTTCTCCAATTGCTCCTATCGCTTCAACACCATTGAATGTAAAAATTACTAGCGCTTATTTTAATCATAAAAATAAAAAAAATAAAAAAAATAAAAGAAATAAAGGCTCGTTATGGCTATAGAAATAAATAAAGTTAGTACTTGGCAAAATTGGGATAATCTAATTGAATATATTAAATTGAATCTCGGAGCTAGTGTATTATCTATTGAATTCAGCGATGATGATTTAATTAAAATTATTAAAAATCATGTTCTACCAGAATTTTCAAGATATATACCTTTATATAGATATTATCTTTTAACTGAAGAAGAAAATTGTATCCAACATGAACCTACTAAAATTTACGAAATAAAAAATTTTCCATATAAAATAATTAAAATAGACGAAATTATTACTAAACCAAATTTACTTGATTATAATCAAAATATTAGCGTTGCTTTGTATTCAGGTGATATTACAAATCTTCTTGGAACTAATTATATACTTCAAAGTAAAACGTTAGTTCTTGCTGACGATACTTGGACTTTTATTCCGCCAAATAAAATTGAATTGATTAAATCAAATAATAGTATTTGGGTTTATGATGATTTTATAGCAAAACTTGCATGTATTCATGAAGATCCAACTACAGTTGATCCGGATTTATATCCATATTTAAGAGATTTAGCTCTTGCAGAAATTATGATATATATTGGAAGAATTCGTACTAAATTTCAATCATTTAATACGCCAATTGGGCAAATAGATATGCCGGCACAAGAACTTCTTCAAGAAGGTCAACAATTAAAAGAAAGAATTCTTGAAAAATTAGATAGATTGCCACCGGATCATTATATTTATTTTTTAAATTAAGTTGAAAATTAAGGAGTATAAAAATGTATTTAACACAAAAAGCTCTCAGAAAACTTCAAGAGCTTTCTGAGACTCTTTTATTTGAATCGGATTCTTTACCAAGCGATAAAGAATTAAAAAAAGAATTTGGTTCTGATCTTTTTGATTCTAAAGCAAGAATAGTAGAAGCTTGGAGTAAAAAATATTGTATTTCAAAAAGACTTTTGTCAGTGATATGGAGAAGAGCAGAAATTGCTGCGGCTGTTAGTAAAAAATGTCAATGTATTCCTTGGGGAGTTGTTACAGATATTTTTAAAGCTAGCGTAAGAAAACATTTCAAATTAACAAGATGTGGTAGAAAAAATATTCCTCCTGTTATTATTAAAGGAAAAGTTCTTAAGACTCATAAAGATATTAAACCAGGTGGAGCTCTTGAAAGATATTATATTGCGAAAATTAGAGAACTTGTTAAAAAATGTCCTAATTGGGATAAGTTACCAGATTGTGCTGGCTCTAAGAAATCAGATCATTTTTAAAAAGAGCTAAATTAATATTATCTAAAAAAGCTCTTTTTATAATAAAAAAAGCATAAAAATTTAAAGGAGCTCAAATGTATTTAACAGAAAATACAATAATTAAACTTTCAGAAATTATTACTATAATGGAAAATGAAAAACCAAAAATTGAAATTAAACATCCTGGAGCTTTTACAGCATGGTGTAAAAAACAAGGGTTTGATGGAGTAACATGTGAATGCATTTGTAAAGCAATGGCTACCAATGATAAAACTTTACACAAAAGAGCAATTTTTGCTTATAATTTTGCATTTAAAAGACATGGAAAAACATGTGAATGTATGGAGAAAAAGAAAAAATAAAGCGCAATGTTTGCGCTTTATTTTTTCGTCGTTAAAATAAACTAAAAATAAATCAAAAGTAAATTAAAACGAAAGGTACAAAATTGCAAAAATTTAACTTACAAGAATCAAAAATAATAAAAAAAGAAAATTATTATCTTTATTATATGTCGCAATCCGAGATCGCTACTCTTAGAAAAAAAATCTTAGAAGAAAATAATTTTATATGTCCTATACTTAAACAAAAAATAATTGAAGATAAAGCTGCTCTTGATCATATTCATAAATTAAAATCACAAGAACCTGATAAAGATAAAGGAGCAGTTAGGATAGTTATGCATAGAGATGCTAATGCTTTCGCAGGAAAAATTGAAAATCTTTATAAAAGATATGGTTTTCATAATAAAGGAATTTCTTTACCAGATTTATTAAGAAATATCGCAGATTATCTTGAGCAAGAACCATATAATATAGATTATAAAGATTCTAAATTATATTTCATTCATCCAAATGAAGTTCCAAAAAAGAAAAAAATATCAAAAAGAGATCTCAATTTAATTAAAAAATGGTGGAAAGTTTTAAAACCGAGATCTAAAAAAGAACCAAAATTTAAATACGAAACAGAAGAATTTTTAAATTTACTTAATAAAGCTAAAGAACTTCAAGAGAAATATAAAAAGCCAGAAAGATATTTTAAAATTAAAAAATAAAGGCTAAATAATGTATTTATCTCGAGCGGCTATAATAGCTATTCAAAAAAATACTTATACAATTGAAGAATCATTTTTTGACACAGCGCATGATAAAATTCAGCAAATTTCTGAAGAAATATTTGAATTTTTTTTAAAATTATTTCATTCTGAAAAAGATATTAAAAAAATTATTCAAAAAGATAAAGAGCAAAGAAAAAGAGTTCTTGAATTTCTTAAAAAACAAGGGATAATAGAAAAAGATATTAATAGAATAGTTAATGAAATTAAAAAAGATCCAAAAAAAATTCAGGAGCTAGATAAGATTCTTTCGACTGATATTGTTTTTAAAGAATGGATGCAAGAATTAAAAGATACAACTATTTCAGAGAAAGCTAGAGCTTTCGCAGCATTAATTATATTATTAGCAATTATGTTAATTTTAGAAACATTTTTATTCAATATTACCCAAATATTCTTTGGACCGATTTTAATAATGGTTGGATTAAATAACATAGCAGGTTTAATTATCGCTGGAATTGCGGTATTAATTAATGCAGCTTTTTTTGCTCCTATTATCGAAGAAACCTATAAAAAAGTTGCAACTAAATTTCATTTAAATTCAATGTTAATACCTGGATTTGCTTTTATAGAAGGGGTTGGATATGTTTTACCTGTTCTTTTTACAGCAAATTCTGTTTTAATTTTTGGAGCTATTTTAGCAAGATTATTTGCATTTTTAATGCATATGTTTACAGCTTATTTCCATAAAAAAGGACAAATTCAGAAAAATTTAATTAATGATAAAATTAAAATAGATCTAGAAAAAAGAGCTTATAAAATCGGATTTTATATTCATGCTACTTGGAATGCAGTAGCTACTATCGCTGAATTTATAAATACTATTTTTGGAATTAAAACCCCATTAATAACATTCCCAGCTGTAGCTATCGCTACTCAAAAAATTTTAAGCAAATAAAAAAGAATACCAGAGCCTTTTAAGCTCTGGTATTAAATTTTTGTCTTTGATTTTTAGCTTTTTTAGAGCGCTCTTTTTTTGCTCCTTTTTTATTTTCTTTGCAATCCTTTTTAATAATTTCTTTTATGATTTCTTTTTCGTATGTATTATAATATTTTTCAATTATTAATGGTTTTTCTTCAAGTTTTTCAATAAGTTCCGGCAAAAGCTTTTTTAGAGCTTCATTTTCTATTTTAGCTCTCTTTAGCTTTTTTTGAGCTTCTTGAAGTTCTTTTTTAAGTCTTTTATTTTCTTCAACTAAATTTTCATTTTCTTTTAGAAGAATATCTCTATCTTTTACAAGAGATTTAATAATTTTCTCCATTTCTTTAATAACAGAATTTGCTGCTTCAAGTAATGAATGAGATTCATTGAGAGTTTCTTTACCTTTTTCCCAAGCTTGTTTGATAAAATAAGCATATGTTTTCATTTAATCTCCTTTGATGATATTTTCAATTATTTCTTTAATAGTTGAATTACTTATAATATATTTATTTTTAATTTCTGGAGTTAGTAAAATTTCTGGATAATGAAGTCTACGTTTCAAATTTTGAATAAATCGTTTTAATAATTCATCATGAGTCATATTTTGATAACATTTTTTTCGTGACAGTATTGCCTTAATCTGCCTTCTGATATGTTCCTTGATTTTATTAATCATTGTTTCGGTTTTGTACTCTTTATAATAATAATTATAATAAGATCGAATTACAAAATAATTAATTTTTTTAGAATTTTTTAAAGCAAAGTAAATTTCGATATTATTTTTTTCATTATTTTCCCAAGCTCTTAAAATGAATTTTTTTAAATCAAAATAATTAGAAAGATCAATATCATGTTTTAATTTAATTATTTTAAAAATAAGGTTTGAAATTTTTTCTACTTCTGTATCATTTAACATTTCTGAAGAAATTTTATCTATTCCATAAATACTCACTTTTTGATCTTTGTATTTTTCAAAAATCTCAAGTAAATAAATATGTAAATCATTTTCAAGATATTTAAGATTTTTAAGATTTTCTTGATCGTTAATCATAATTCCTCCTTTTAATTTTTTTAGTGAAAATAAAAGCTAGCCATTTTTAAAGCGCCGCTAGCTAAGGCGCAAGCAACTATTTTGCGTGCTCTTTTATATAATTTAGCAACGCCTCTTCGCTCTCCGCTACCATGAAGAACTGCGCTTTGTGCACAAATTTAATTCCATTTGGTAGCGGCTCGGCCACTTCAAATCCTCTACCACGTCTTTTGAAAGATCCAGGAGCTTCTGGCACAACTTGTGCCTTCCATTCACCTGTTCTTGGATCTTCCCAATACACAATGTCGATATGTGCGGGACCGTGCTCCGCAATGTAATCTAAAATCAGATATGGAGCAGTCCCTTCAACATTAACTTTTAACACACCTGAAATTACTTCTTCACCTCTTTCGGCAGCCGTTTGAGCTTTTAGCTCTTTAGCTGCTTCGACTATATAATTATTGACAATTCTCATCAGCATGTCTACAACATACTCAAACGCAGCCTCTTGAGCTGCATCATTTTCAACTCTATTGAACCCAGCAACTATATTCGGGAGTTCGCCCACTTGCGCTGGGCGAACTCCGATATCGTTATCATCAATAAGTTTAATCAAAGGTTTTAGATTTTTCTCAAGAATTGAATTAATAATCCCTTGCTCAACTAACCAGTCGAACACCATCCCAGCTGCAGCCCTATTTTCCTCCTCAGGCTGCTTGAATTGATGGTGGTCAAAGTTCAACATCTCCGGCTCATATCTTCTACCCACATCTGCAACCAATATATTTGGATCTTCCAGATAATGAGAGATGTCCGCTTGATGTGGAACTCTCTCAACTGGAATTATTTTACCACTGAAAGCGCGGATGAGTGCTACAGTCATTGTATCGTCAGCATGGAATGTACCTCCATGTACTACTATTTTTTTAATATTTTCTAATTTCATTTGCTCTCCTTTTTGATTTTAATATATCTACAACCAATTTCTTTAGCTAACGCTTTTATTTTTTCTCCACCTTTGCCTATTATTTTACCAATAGGCGCATCATCAGGCAATGTAACCTCTACTACACCTTTTGTACCTTTTTTGACAGCCCAGTACGCGTAAGTATGCGTACGGTTTTGCCTGTGGTCCGCAGTCAATTTTGTTCTTTTTTTATAAATTACAACATAATCATCATACGGAAACTCATCAAACTCTTCAAACGGCCCAAATTCTACACCTTCAAGAACTGGGCCATATTTCTGAAATACAGCCTCTGCAAGCTCTTTTTTGCACTCTTCCTTAAATTTCTCGATATCAGCTTGCAGTGGGCTGTAATCCTCCGCCTCGATTTCTTCTTTTTCAAGGAAGTATATCCCCATTCCTTCGAGTTTAACCTCGAAGAATTTTTCAACTATACAACACTCATCCGAGACTTTTTCTAACTCTTCTTCGATTTTTCTTTTAAATCCGCTCCAAGAAGAGTCTAATTTATAATTAATAATTTTTTTCTTTTTGGCATTAAATTTTATTCTCAAGCGGTTTCTAGCCGCAAATCCGCTGTTGCCAGAAACTTCAGTTTTATATTTTTCTTTGATTTTTTTTACAAGGCACTCCTGATCCATAGAGATCACCGGTTTTTTATCAACAGCTGTACCCCGATATCTTATTATATAAGGGTAGTAGATATCAGGGTAAACGACCCCTTTTTTTAAAGGTATTTTATTAATATATTCTACTCCAAGGCTCTTAAGAGCCTCATATAAGTCATCTTCTGTCATTGCGCTTGATGTTATAAGCGCATAATGTTTTGCATCTTTAACTAAAAATTCAATAACCTTTACTCCGCCAAAAACTCTTTCGTTTGTAATTTCCACAGTTCCTAATTTTTTCATAATTCCTCCTTTTGATTTTTTTGATTTTTTAAATAATAAAATTTACAATAAAAAGAAGGGAGATCAGTCCGTGAGATACACGAAATCTGATTCCCAGAACTCAATACTAAGGGTGCTCTGTTTAAGTTCTTTCTTGAGGGCCAGAGCTACCCTCTTTACCGCATCTTTATATTTTTCAGGATCGGAGAACTGCGGATTGCAGCTCCCCTCGATTTTGACTACACTTTCCCCACCGGCTGGGCATCCCCAGTCCTGGTGGTAAACTACCGCGGCCGGGCTTACCGCCGCGGCTACGTAAATATTTGAATTTTTGAATTCTTCGGCAGCTAGACGCTGCCATAATTTTGCAACTTTTGTTGCTAACTCTACCTTTGCTACACCAGATAAATCATGGAAGTAGCCTTCGGCTACTCCTGTAATGATTCTGAAAGATATTGTTTTCATTTATCCTCCTTTGATTTTTTTTGTCATAATAATTTCGATGCTTTAAAAAGAAATTCTAAAGAAAAAAACAACTGAGCAGTTTTAGAAAGCTTGCTCAGGCTTTATTTAAAACCATTTCTTTGATTTTTAAACATTCAACATTCGTTTTTTTAATGTATTCTTCTGCAGCTTTTTTTGAGTCAAAAACCGCAATAATATCATCTATTTCTTCAACCAATTTTTCCTCTTCTTCACTCCAGTACTCGCTATAAAGATAAATCACATAAATTTTTTTCATTCCTCCTCCTTTAAATTTTTTATTATAATAATTTCGATGCTTTAAAAAAGAAATTTTAAAAAAAATAATATAATAAAAACAACTGAGCAGTTTTTAGAGAGCTTACTCAGGCTCTATTTCTATTCCGTATTCTTCTGCCCATTCCTCGACAAAGTGGGTTAGTAACTCACTATCCCTAACCTCATCGAGGCGGGCGTTAACTGCCAACAATCTTTCGTATATAACTGCGGACAGAAATTTCTTCTGTCCTATTTTTAATTTATTTAATTTATACGGTACTCTGGTGTAGTACCATTTCCCGTATTTTTGGGGGTTGCTTGAGTATCTAATACTCAAGTCCCCCTTATTATTGACTACAACATATTGGACGCAGGCTTTATACCTACGTCCGTTATCTTTTTTCATATATCCAATAGCTCCAATCATTCTCTCCTCCTTTTAATTTTTTACTATCTTTATTTCTAATAAACAGTATAAAGTTCTAAATTCTGACGACAAAAAAAATGGAGAGCTTAAAAAGCTCTCCACATATATACTAAGTTACCAGCATCATAAATTCTTCTATAACCGGAATTAAACATAATTTCTGTTTCCGTTAAAGAAGGATCATATGATACATCAGAATAATTTTTTAATTTATGCTTCTGAAATTTAACTCTTGGATAAAGATTTAAAATATCATTAGTTTTGAAATAAAAGTAATTAGGTTCACTTT
>Ga0256836_1000579_pt1 | contig 18553 bp, 17 predicted proteins | sample 4561380metaG_FD_185974 | JGI IMG/M metagenome (GOLD analysis project Ga0256836, IMG submission 185974) | Hydrothermal vent microbial communities from Guaymas Basin, Mexico - 4561-380 | ecosystem: Environmental > Aquatic > Marine > Hydrothermal vents | place: Mexico: Guaymas Basin | collected...
AGATGATAACTGGACTGAAGTAAATATGTTCCAATCTAGTGACATAGAAGAAGGTGATAATTTTGGTATATCAGTAGCAATATCTGGTAATGGACTAGTGGCTCTAGTAGGTGCTTATTATGAAGATACTACAGCTAATAATGCTGGTAAGGTATATACTTATAAAAGAGCCACTATAGATGATGACTGGACTGAAATCAATATGTTCCAATCTAGTGATATAGAAGCTGGTGATAGATTTGGTAGATCAGTAGCTATATCTAGTGATGGTCTAGTAGGTATAGTAGGTGCTCGTGAAGAGGATACTACAGCTTCTAATGCAGGTAAGGTTTATACTTATAAATTTAATAATGATTATACTTACGATATAACATTTGCTGAACAATCAACAGCTCCAACAGATATTACTGTTTTAGATAATACACATAGATTAAATTTAACTAGTATTTCTTATAATTCAAATATCTTTACTAAAACATTTGAAGACTATGAAGCTACTGGTAGATTTATAAATAGAAAGGTGTCTCTAACTGATGAAGAGACTAAAGTGATAGCTCCTATCACAACACAACTATCTACTAACTAACAATTAGTAGATAACAGATCTACTAGTTAAATTAAAATATTAGTAGATCAATTATTTGAAATACAAAATAAGGAATTATAATGTTAATAGAAACAAATGAAATCCAAGGTATGTTAGTTAAAAAGAAAGTTGAATATGTACCAGATCCAGTTCTAGGTAATAAAGCTGTTAAAGTACATAAGAAAGAAAATCTTTCAGTTAGAGAAGAAGATGGTGAATTTGATGCAGATACTGTATCTATCAACTACTTTTCATCTATTATTTCTTTAGCTAATGCTAAATTTAATAAAGCATTGTATGATGGAGCATCAGCTACTGATGCGTATAAAGCAGTATACGTTGATACTGTTATTCCATGGAAACTTAAAGATAATACAGTTACAACTATTTCAGTTGAAAAACTTGTAGTTGTTCTTGAGAACGCTATGAATGGTGTTGCTGGTATCGTTGGTGCGGATGAAGCATAATTTATACTACTAGTGAGCTTATAAGCTCACTAGTAGATATCTTTTTAATTTTTAATATTATAATGAAAAGGATGAAAATGTATACCGAAAAACAATTACAAATAGCTAAAAATAGAAATATAAATTTAGATGAAAATACCAATTTAAACTTTTATGAATTATTAGATATTTATAAAGATACTGATAAAATAGCAACTGTTATAAATAAACATATTTCTAATGATAACCTTATAATCTCAGTTATAGATAAAGATGCTGATAAATAAATATTAACTTACTTTAATGTACCGGAACACTCCATCCACTATAGGGTGGAGATGGATAGGTACTATTTTTTTTTTAGTTTGGGTTAAAATATAACTATATATCACTTATATAGGGATGTGTAATAACATCCTGTATATATATATATATTTTATATACACCTATAGGTCCAAAATAGGAACTATATTAACTCATAGGTTAGGAACTAGCCTTAGGGATCTTACGATCTTCTAGAAGCTCCATCCTCTATAGGGTGGAGTAGTTCACTAATATATAAGTTAATACCTAATAAAATTAATTATTAGGATTGTCCGACACAGTAGTAATATTGTGTTGTTTCTCTTCTAATTGCGGGAAATCCCTAAAGCTTATAGATACTACTTACAGCTAGAAATAGACTGTAATACCTACGGAGTAATGTTTCCAGTAGGCATAGTAAAAACTCTATAAGATGTAACAATGGGCAACCGACGCAGCGAAGCACCTTAAACAGTGAGAACTATCCTATATGGAGTGTGTGAGTTCAACGACTATCCCGTAGCTGGGAGTAGCGCCAAGTGGTGAGGTATACCTCTTAAAGACAAAATGTAGAGCATCCCTAGTGGATGAAGATATAGTCTAGTATCCTAATGAAAGTTAGGGAAGTTCATAAGAGAACTGCTGTGTAGTAACGACACACAGTGAATATACGGGTTTGAATGCAGGTGCTGTTCTTTTTCATGGATTTAAAAAACATTTAAATTACATTAACCATAAAGTTATAATATCTAAAAGAAAAGATGGTAATGGTGTTAATGATGCTGTTACTGAACAACTTATTGAAATAAATAAAACTACGCCTATAGGATTAATAATAACAGCAGATATGGGTTCTTCCGATATAGTTAATATATCTAAAATTAAAGATAATTTTAATCCAGATTTTATAGTAACAGATCACCATACTATACCAGATGATAACATAATAAATCTTTTAAAAGGTTTCTTTAATCCTGAAAGAAAAGATAATAAAGAACATTTACCTATCTCAGGATGTTTTGTAGCATTTCTAACTATAGTAGCTACTAAATTACAACAAGATAAGAATACTCCTAAAGAGTATTTCAATGATTTATTACCATATGTAGCTATTACTACATTAACTGATGTTATATCTTTAAAATATAAAATCAATAGACAAGTATTACATGTTGGTATGCATGAAATAAATAGTTTAAGAAATCCATTATGGAGAATATTAAAAAGAGTATTAAAAATAAATACTATTTACGATGATGTAACTATAGGTTTTATAATAGGACCATTGCTAAATACTGGTAATAGAACTAATAATGAAGAATTAGTTTTAGATCTTTTAACTACAGATAATATAGAAAGAATACCAGAACTAATAACTGCATTAGTTAAACTTTCTAACGGTAGAAAAAAAGCACAAAAAATTCTTTACAAAGAAGCATTACAACAAATATTGCAATCTGATAATTATAATAGTAAAGCTAACACACCTATCATTAAGACTCCATATGCTATAAATGGCATCATAGCAGGTAAGTTATCAGATTTTAATAATAAACCATCTATATGCTTCGTAGATGATGATAGTGATGTCTTACAAGGATCTGCTAGAGGTGTAGCTGGTGATCTTAATATAGTAGAGATATTTAAAACTATACATTCTATAGATGATTCTATAATAAAAAAATATGGTGGACATAAACAAGCTGCTGGTTGTGCTGTTTATAAAAATAAGATAAATGAATTTAGAAAATTACTAGATGAAACTATTTCTACTTATAAAGAAACTACGTCACCTACATTATCTATAGATTTAGAAATATCACCTGAAGAGATAACACCAGCTTTAATAGATGAGTTAGCTATACTAAGACCAGCTGGTAAAGACTTAGATGCACCTATACTTAAATCTAAATTAAAATTAAAAAGAGTATTCGATTTTAAAGCATTATTTAAATTTATTTTTACTGTAGGTAATAGAGAATTAGAGGGTATGTATTTTAAAAATAATTATGCTACTTTTGATCATAATAATGTTGTAGGGTTTTTTGAAGAGGTTAATTACGTTAATGTAATTTATAATTTAGAATATGCTAACTATGGTTCTAATATCTCTTTACAATTAAGAATATTAGATGTACAAAGGATTTAATTTGGCTAATGTAATACCACACCTATCTAGAGATGGTTGGATGAGTAATCCTATAAACATCATCTCTAAACTATTTGAATATTATATAACTTCTGAATATTCGCAAAGTAACACATTCAGAGGTTATATAGCAAGTTTAAAATATGATCTAGAAAATGGTAAAAGTATATCTGATAAAAAAGATAATATAACTAGAAGTTTAAAAACTCTTTATGAAAGATATTTTGATATAGAGAATGTGAATGTAGAAGTAGATCTTATAAAAGAAGATTCTATAGATATAATAAATATGTATGTAGAAGTTAAATTTAATAATAAAACATATACATTGAATAATAATATTAAAACAACAAATAATGTTATAGGCGATATAGAAGAAGCCATAGCTAAAATACATATTGTATAAGGATTTTTTAATGAATAATAAATTAGAAGAAATTTCTAAAACCATGAAACAAAATGGTATGGGTGAATTGATGGAGGTTATGTCTAATATTTACACTGAAACAGTAGCTGCTAAGAAAAAATCTACATTACCAGAAGTAGTATTCGTAGAATATTTTTTAGACTTTTTCAAAAGTGGTATGTCCACTCCTGATAAAGATTTAAAATATGCTAAATGGGTAGAGTTATCTGGTTCACCATATAATGAAGTTGATATTATAGATTTAGATAGTAACGTAATCTTTACAGTACCACCGTTATATGCTAAACCTAAAATAGATCCATCTATTATAGATATTAATTTTTCCAATATAGGTTCTACATATATTATGAAATCTAACAGATTACAAGCTGATGCTGATAATTATCTTAATGATAAATTACATCCAGTTAGTGAAAAGATTTCTGATGATTCAGAAGAAATAGTAGCTAGATGGAAAGAGATTTTTGATAGATATAGTAAACCTACTGTATCTAAAGAAACTATTACAAAACAAACACCTTTTATTTCCAATATCTTAGATGATGAAATAGAGTATTGATACTAGATAGCTAATATGCTATCTAGTATCATGTAATGAGTTTTATACCATTAATATATTCTTGTTCTAACATACCTAATGTAGCTAAGTATTTTTTATTTTTAAACATAAAATCTATAGTTACATAATCATTATTTTTTAAATGATCTTTTTTCTCTTCTATAAAATTATCACTTATAGTTCTTCCTAATATCAACATATAGAGTTCTTCATTAACAGCATTATTATATTTATTATTACTATTAACTATATATTCATACTTATCGTCTACTACACTCATTAGAACATCAATACTTTTTTGTTCTATTATATATCTAGAATCTGCTACTTTTTTAAACATAAACTTATCCTTTTAATTCTGGTTTGATTACAGCTAAATTAAGTAAACAGTTAGCAGTATTAGTACCCATATTATAATGTACATATATTGACTGTAATGTTCCTTTTAGCTTTATCAATTTATTACCATCGTTATAAATATACATCAAAGGCATACCTGGATATAATAAATCTACATCACAATAATTCCATTGTACTTGATAATACATCATTTTATGTTTAATCATATCACTACGATATTTATACATATTAGATTCAGGACCAATGTGTACTTGGTTAATAGTATTATCTTTTAATTTAGTATCATACTCACCTACATTTAAAAGATCAGAACTAACATTAACTTCATCATCATCAGTATCATTATTTCGCATCATGACGTCATCAGCTTTAGTTACAGTTATAGCTGTTCCTTTATCTACTAACTCATCAGTACCAGTATTAAAACCTACACCACTATTACCAGTAACTATTTTTAGTATATCACCATCCATCCTATATGTATGTTCAACATTTTCATACTTAGCATCAGGTATACTGTAAATGATCATTTTCTTCTTAACAGTGTCAAATCTTTTAGTACTATAAAGTGGGTATATAAAAATAGTATCTTTATATTCATTAGTAGTTCTATCTACACTCATAGTTCTGTCTAAGAGACTAGAAGTTAAATATGTGCCTATATTTCCATTATATACACCGTAATGTGTTTCTTGTAGATATGATGGTAGATCCATGAGTTTGATCCCTGTAGGTACCTCTATGTGATCGTAAACAACATCATTAACTATTTTACCTATATCTATTCTGTAATTACCTGGTCCTTTTATCTCATCTAAAGTTAAACCAAATTTAGTTCTTAATAAAAGTTCTATATTCAAACCTCTATATATGCCATCTACACGTTCTAATCTCATTCTTTCGTATATAAGATCTATACACTGTCCTTCAATACGTATCATCTCCATACTATTCAGTTCAGCTTTAGGTGTATTAGTATATCTGCTACCTTCTATACTCTTTTTATTATTAACTAAAATAAGTTTATATCTTTTCTTATGTTTTTTACCATTCATTTTTCTTATAAGAGTAACTTGTAAATTATCTCTCTCTTTATGAATATCATAAACATAATCACCAGCTGGTATCATACAGGTCAGTAACACATAATCACTTACATTACTATTATAATCACTCTTAATCTCTATACTTTCAACTATATCAACTTTATAATCAATACTACTAGTATGGAGTATGACACCATACTCCACACTATAACTAGCACTTTTTACATTAGATAATATTTTACCTACCTCTATAGATAGTGCGCTATTTCCTAAATCTATCATTTTAACCCTTCACTAAGTAGGACTAATTAGAACTAATTAGGCTTACTCTCATTGATAACATTGATTAATATATCACTAAGTTGATCTAGTACAGCTACATCATTGTTTAACATAACTAAATCACTAGATAGTGCATTATGGTATTTTACAACATCTACATACATAATTTCTTTTTGAAATTTTTCATATACTTTATTAATGACCACTATCTTATCACTATCTATATCACCAGCTATATATTTATCAACTTCAGAACTATAAATATCTAAAAATTCTTTTATATATTTAAAATTTATATCTTTAAAAATATCATTAAGTTCATTATATCTAGATTCTAATTTATCTAATTGTTCATTAAGTAAATCTAAAGCATCTATCATTAATAATAATTTATCAACATTAGTTTCAGTTTTATATTCAGCTATAGTATAAATCAACATTTCATGTTGTTTAGCTACATCTACTTCTTGAATACTTATTTCACTATCATCTAGAACAGTATTAGTATTGAATATTTCTATACTATGTTTAAAATTATTAATAGATAATTTACTATCTTGTTCATAAATAGTTTTACCATATTTAGAAATGAATTTATTATTCATAGATTCTAATCTATGTATACTACCAGCTAGATATTGTTCTATAGTAATATTATTAATTAAATCTAAATCTAAATTTCTATTTAAAATAGTATCTAGTTTCATACTTAAATACTCTCTTCTAACGGGGTTATTCAATACTACATTAGATTTTTCTTTAAGAACCTTACTATCAACACCGTTTACTAAACTATCAATATTTAATTTAACAACATCATTAAGATTTTTTCTATACTCAGAAGCTAAAACAACACTATCTTCATCTATATCGTTCATAGTTTCTTTAAGATAGTTAATAAGTAGACCTCTACCTAAGATAATACTTTTATCTCTAGTAAACTCACCTTGTAGACCTTTAGATATATCTTCAAATACATCTAACTTATATTCATCCAGATATTTAGCAGTTAGTTCTTCAGGGTTTGTATCAAAAGCTAATATATCTTTAACTATTTTAAGCACATCTATAAGATCATCTCTTATATCATTTATCATTTCTATTTTATTTAAATTTTTCAATTTGTAACTCCTATTTTAAATTATTTAAATCATTATAATTAAAACTAGCATCTCTTTCAACTAGTTTTTTTCTCTTAACTTCATTAAGATCAACTTCAGGTATATTAGGTTGTCTATAACGATTATACCTAGGTGGTTGTAGTGTAGGTTCTTCTTGAGCTATATTTTGCTCTCCTGGACCGTAACCGCTCATCATACCTACGGCTTGACCACGTTGTACTTCGTTGCTTCTAGGTACCTCATTTTGAGTCTGAAGCATATGCACACCCATAACAGGTGTATTCATTTGATAACCTTGTTGTTGACCAGCAATATCTTTTACAATACTACCTTTATTAAAATCGAATACTTCTGTTAAGAACTTATCTATTAATTCTAATCTATCTTTATCTATAGTATCAACTTTCATATTGGGACTATATCTAAAATCAACACTCCAGTCTTTTAGATATTTTTCTAAACTATTATAAATCTCAACACTATCATTATGATTTATTATCTTAATAGGATAACCATTCTCATACATGTTTATCATACTAGCGATAGGTATCATAGCATTAGTGAATTCTTTATAAGACTCTTTTTGTTCTTTACCATCTATAAAGTCTGTAGGTATACCATATAGATCTAATTCAGCTTGACTATAAGTAGCTATGATAGGAACCCTTACTAAATATAATTTAGTAGGTAATTTCCTATAACTTTTATCATGGACACTATTATTCATCATATACTCCTATATATTGCTGTATGTATTAGCTATCTGATCTTTTATCAAAACTAACAATATAGGTAACTTATAAAATTGATCTATAATGTCCCATTCTAAATAACTATCTATAAATTTCTCTATAACAGACATCTCTACTAATGAACCATTTAAATAATCCATAACAGCTTGTTCGAATAGATTACAATTAGCTCTATCTAAATTATAAAAATTATCACTAAAGATATAATTTATACTATCATTACTAACTAAATCCTCATAGTCATTAGATCTTTCATAAATATTATCTATTACATCAATATCTACTCTAGTACTATTATCATAAATATCAGCTATATAATCTATATTGAGATAACCTAATGCTCTAGTTGTAGGATAACCACCTACATAAGGAGTATTTATAAAACCTATATTTTTATTAGCTAATTTTATTTTAGTTTTATCTCTTTCAAGTATAGCATCTAAAACACTAAATCTAACTTTATTATTATAAGTTAATCTACTAACTTTAATACCAGATGGAATATCCGTAGTATCTATAATTTTAAACATAAATTCATTTATAAACATATCTAAATAAACACCAGTATTAGTAGGTACCATAATAAGGTTCTTATTACTATTAACCATCATTTTAAAATAGAATTCAATTATATCTTTTTTAACATTAACTAAATCTAATTTCTTAGCATAATCTTGGTTAAGTATAATAGGTGAACCTTTATCAGGAATAAAGTTCTTATCATAAGTATACTCTCTTACAGTTTTAAATATTAAGTCTCTATATAACGAACTATTTCTATCTAAAAATTCAAATAGTTTAAAATTAACATCATAAATTTCATGTAAGTTATATCTTTGTTTAGTAACTTCTGTAATAACAAATATTGCTTCTCTACCACCAGCTAATGGTGCTATGAATACATCACCATAGTTAGGTAAAAATCCAGCATTTATTTTACAACTACCTGTGATGTTATCAGGATCACTTTGGTCTATACCACCTTCTAAGTTTAATATTAAATTATTGATTCTATTATATTTAAGTAAAGTAGCAGGTATATTAACATCAGGCATAGATAATGAATCATTAACATCTCTAAGTTGCATGAAGTAATCTACTTCCCATTTAGATCCTGAAATGAATCTAACTATAGTATCTAGTTCATGATCTTTATTAAATAATGTAGATGTTTTAAAATCAGCATCAGTATATAATTTTCTTTTATTATCTTCTGGTATAACAACTTGTTCGGCAGGAGTTTTGTTACTATCATCCAAATCGAGTATCGGCATATCATCTCCTTATAGTTTTTCAAGAAAACCTTAAGGTCAAAAACTATATAGATACTAGGAACTAACCTAGTATCTAATATTCATCTTTCTTCTAAAACACCACTAAACACTCTAGTAGTTTGTACAGTTCTCATTGTAGCCCAAGGATTATTATTCAATACTAGTAAATACTTTATATCACAATCTCTGTGTTTTAAAACAGTATCTGTATTAGGTAATCCTTCTATATTGAATAAATCCAAAAAGTAATCTACTAAAGGAACAACTTCATTCTCAGGAATTAACTTTTGTTCTTCTTTAACATAATTAGCTATTTCAGATAACCTTTTACCATTTAATAAATTTAAATCCTTATTAGCATTAAACATCACTCTATAAATACTTCTAACATCCATAGGATACTTAGTTGTCATATTTAAATTCTCATCTATAATTATTTCATTATGATAATCCTTTTCACCATCTTTCAATAATTCTATATAAAATATACTATCATAAGGTCTATGTAGATGTTGGTAATCAAATTTCATAAAGTCTATAATTTTATCTTTAAATTTAATTTTAGGAATATCATTAATATTAAATAACATAGTAGGATTTTCAGTATCTACTACACACAATACACTTAATATTCTTACTAAGAATGCATCAGGTTTTTCTGCTTTAAACCTATCTTCTTTAGGTATTGTTAAATGATAACTATTTTTAGGCGGTGTTAGGTATTCACTTATTTTACTACCAGCTATAGTTTGTAATCCTTCACTACCTAATGTTCTTGGTTTATAACTATATTCAGCTTTATCACTATCATCTATTCTAAATTTTTTATCTATTAAACTATTCCATATTAATATAGGATACTGCATCAATAGACTAATAGGTTTTTCCATTACTAATTTATATTCAATAGTAATTTTCCATCTATTTTGACTCTCTTCAAATTCAGCATTTATATTACTTAAATCTGTTGTTACATAACCTCTAACACCTAATTGTTTCTCTCTGATGGCTACATCAGCTTTATCAGTATTAGCGTCTTCAGCATTAACCATATCAACTCTATCATCAAAGGTATTATTAATATAACTATTAAAATCTATAGGTGTTGTTAATCTTAAATTTTTAAGATCATTAATATGTATCAATAAGTCTAAACAATACCCTGGTAAGATAAAACTATATTCTATGTCAGAAATAGTTTCCCAATTACTACTACTAGGATTGAGTCTTAATCTATCTATAGCTGCATCTACTCTAGCTTTACTTTTACTATAATAATTAATAACCATATTATATTCAGTATTAGCATATATAGGAGTTATTCTGCTATTGATATCTTTATCTCTATAGATAGGAAAATAATCAGGATTTATATTTTTTAAACTTAATTCATAGTCATCAACTATTTTAGTTTCATAAGTAAGTGACATATATTCATCACCTTTACTATTTAAATCTTCTAGTCTACCTAATTTATCTTTAGTATTACCTACTATATTTTCTTCATCTAGCTTATAGTATATATCTCTATTATAAAAACCTAGATATTTTTTAATATTATCCATAGCTTTTATTTCTACTATTCTATCTATAGTAGTTTTAGTACTATATAAACTTGTTCTAGTTTTAATCATTAGATACTCCTTACATTCAAAAAACAGATCAAACTAGAACTATAGTAGCAAATATGCTACTATAGTATTTTATTCTTTAACCGCAGTATTAATAAATTTAATTAAATTCTTTCTAAAATCATTATGGTCAGTTAATGATTGTTTATACATACTGTTTACATATAATCTAGCATCTTTATTTAGTTTTAATTTATTAAATTTAGATTTATAGTTTTTAGCTAAATCTTTACTATATTTTAAACTATCTTCTAGAACACTTACTATTTTTAATAATTCTGTTTTAGATATTTTTATGTCGCTATCATTATTAATTTTAGGAGATTTAAATTTATCTAAAACTACTTTATATAGACTAGTACCAGCTAGAAAAGAAAAAGGACCATCTTTTTCCTCCGCAACTAAAACTTTAATAGTCATTTTATTAAATATCTTATCAATAAGTTTATCAGATAAACTTTCTGTATTAAAAATAGATACAGTCTCATAATACCCGCTTAGTAAAAACAACTTTTTCTTATCTTCTAATACATCTTCTGCAGATTTTATTAATTGTTTTAATTTTTCATTTTTAATTTTAGTAGGATCTTTAAAAGCTATATCGTCTAATTTAACTTTTCCAGCAGATTCATATTCTTTTAAATTATTTTCTAAAATATCAAATGATTCAGTATAATCTATATTTGCATAGAGTTCATTAGTTAATGATAAAGAAAATTTACTAAGATCATACGATTTACCAAAATTTCCATATTTTAAAAATAGTCCATTAAGTTTACTTAATGCATCAGTATTGATTTCTATTACGTTATCAGCTTTTTTAATTTTTGTATTTAGTTCACTAAGAATAGTTGATGTTGTTTTAAATACATTTGAAAGATTATCGAAGAAACCTTCATTACTTAAATATTTATTAAAACCATTTTCAACAGTTATTAAAGTTTCCTTTAAAATATCAGAATTTAATTCATCTACAGTATTTAACCCTAGTGATTCAACACATAAATTATATGTTAATAATGTCTCACGGCTATTAATATTAATATCTTCATTAGATAATTTTTTAAGAACTTCTAACATATTAGATGTACTAGTAATTATAACATCTGATTTAATATTAGTATCATTATCTAAACTTTCTATAGCTATATCTAATAAATTTTTATTAGATGTATTTTCTTCATTATTTAAATCGAATAACTTACTCATTTTTATTTCCTTATATTTTTTTTAATGTATGTATAATATAAATAGTGTTATCTATACCTACAGTTTTTAAGAGATGTATGAATTCATCTTCTCTACTATTGAATACACTAGTATCACCATTTACTTTAATAGTTAATTTTTCAGTACTAGCTTTAGGTTTTTCATTATCTATAACACTAGCATAAATATCAAAATTAGTATCAGATTTACCTAATGTAAATACTTCTAATAATTGTTTAACGAACATTCTGCTTAATGAAGTAGTAAATCCTCTATTAGCATATTTAGTTAGATATGTTAATACACTCATACTACCTAAAGTACCTGTATACGCTTGAAATAATCTTTTAAGATAATCTGCTTGGTTTTCTTTATAACTATTATTTAGATATTCTAATAATAGAGGATTGTTGATGTTATCTCTCATTGTTTTTCCTATGAATATATTTTTCAAAGAAAAGATGTTATACTACTAGCTATCTAAAGCTAGTAGTATAACTAAAAGTATTTAAGAATTAATGAAGATTATTTTTCTTCTTTTTTATCTTCTTCTTTTTTCTCTACTTTCTTATCTTCTTTTTTACCACCATTAACAGCATTCATAATAGCAACTACAGCAATAGTGTTTTTAACATTGTTATAATAGTTAAGTACGATATCAGTAGTAGCCAAAGTACTAGCTATTGTAGCAATTTTAGTAGCAGGTTTAACAACACTAGCTATATCATCAGGTAGATCTAAACTACCAATAGCTTTAATAATCTTATTAGTATTTTCTACAGATTTAAAAGCATTATTACCGTAACCTTTCATATTTTTAGCAGCTTTACTAGCAATAACTAAAATACTTTTAAGCTCAGACTCTTTAAGAGCTTTATCACCGAGTACTTTTTTAACATCTTCAGGTTTAAATTTATATGATCTATATTCAAAACTTACTTTACCAATAATTGTTTTAGCTAAATCTTTAACTGTTTTAGAATTATTTACCATTTCAGCAATTTCTTTATCACCAGGAACTTTAAAATAAATACATTTAGCCCATTCACCATCCCATCTATACGGTACGTATGTTTCAGTTTCTTTAGAATTAGCATTAACATACTCAGATAATTTAGCCATACCGCTAACAAGTTTAAAATATTTAATAATATTCTTTTTAGAAAAAATACCCATTAAATCAGATTGAACTTTTTTAAGTTGTTCTTCATCACTAGCAGATGGATTAAGATTACCAATGATTTTTACAAATTCTTCATTAAGATCATTTAATCCTTTACTAACACTACCAGTAGCCTCGATAGTACTAATGTTTTCTTTAATGCTACCAAAAGCAGCAATACAACCCATCAAATTAGCAATTTTATCTTTATCAGCATCTGTAAGTTCACCTTCACCACTATTTAGTTTATCTTTTAAAGCATTAGCTTTTTTCTCTAAACTATTAGTAGCAACTAGAATTTTTGTAAGTAATTTTTTACCACTAGCAATAACTTTAACAATAACAAGTTTAATTTGCTCTACGATTTTCTTAAGAAAAGATTCTTTTTCTTCAATAGAAATTTCAAGAGCAGTAACTGGTGATTTTTCAATAGACTCTTGTGAAATATTCATAGCATCTACATTTGCACCAAGAATAGCAGCAGTAACTTTTAGTGACTCATGTGCTAATACAACTGTAGAAGCAGCAACTGTTTCTGGTTGTGCAATGATTGCTTGTTCAGATGAAATTTGATCTTCAAGACGAGCAGCCATAGCTTCACCATCTTCGATAACTCTGTTAAGTTGTGCAATCTCTTGTGCAACTTCTTGTACTTCAGCATCAGCAGTATCAGCTTCGATTACTTCTTCAATAGAAAGTTCTACTGGTTGAGCAGCAACGCCGCCATCAATTTCTTCTGTACTTAATTCGTCAAATAGTTTAAAACCCATTTTGGATCTCCTTTTTGTGTTAATATATAGTGCACTATACACGTATTTTTGATATAATGATACTTGACAATATCTTCACATGTAACCATGAGCACAAACGATGTATATCCACCGCGAAGTTTTTTATTCTATATCAAAGTATTTAATTATTTTCAATTTTAGCTATTTCATATTCAACAGAGCTAATCTTATCTTCATAATATTCAATCTGTTTTTTAAGTTTAGGATTCTCACCCTCATTAGCTTCTTTAGCTTTTAATTCTAATACTTTAAGTTCTAAAAGTTTTTTCTTATCTTTTAGATTTTCATATTTTTTAACTTCTCTATCTACTAACCATAATCTAATATGGTAAATAGGATTACCTACAAAATTATTAACATTAGGTAAGTTAGTTACTTTACCTTCTTTACCTAATAGTTTCTCAAAAAAACTACTTTTATGTTCATCTGTTTCTAATGGTAAATCAGCAATTTTACCTATAGTTTCAATTTTCTTAGTAAATTTATCGCTATAAGTTTTAATCAAAATACCATAATCAGACATACCATCTTTAATAAGCTGAAATTTAATTTTAGGAAAATCACTATCTTTAGGATCAGTTAAAATCATATAAAGAAAATCTAATGTGAATAATGTAAGATTACTTAAATCACTTGCTAATTTAAGTATAGCTAAATCTCTAACTGTAACAGTTTTATCAGTAACAACATCTGGTAACTTATCATTAACAAGTTTTTCTACAAGATCATCATTTTTAGCAATATTAGTTAAGATAGCTTTTAATTTAACTAAAGTATCTTTATTATCTTTACTCTTAATACCAGCAGAAATTGCTAGTAGTTTAATGTTATTATTTTTCTTAATAACATCGCTATTACCTACATTCTCTATAACATTAGAAAGTGTAGGCAAAACCTCATTGTTTAAATTATCAAATGTTCTTTTAATGTTAGTAAGAACATCTTCTTTTTTAGTAGTATGGTTCATACTATGGAAAAAGTTTAATAATGATTGTAACATTTTCTCTCCCTAGAAACTTGGTGGTGTGTTATTCAATAAAGATTTAAGTATGTCTGAAAGATCATCACTTTTACCTTTACCTTTAGATAATGATTTAAATGTTATATCACTAACACCATCAATATCTTTAGTGTAAATAATAACTCTTTCATAATCAGTATCAACAACAGTACACAATAATGAAGCTGTAGATTCTAATACTTTTTCTTTATATTTAGCTTTATTAATAGAACCTTTAACAGCAGACTCAATCATAGATTTAGTATAATTAGAAATAATCAATAGATTAAAATACTTCTCAAAACCTACACCTAAATCAGTCACAGCTTTAGCATTAGCATTTAAAGTTCTTTTATTAATAACTTCAAGTAGTTGATTATTATCTTTAATCTGACCATTTTTATATTCTTTAATAAGATCATTACCTAATACTAAATCACCTAAAGAGATAGCACCAGCTCTGTATTCATCTAATCTAGCACCAAAACGTTTATCATCACCTTTTGATTCAACTGCTTCAACAATGTGTTTAGGGCTAACATATAATACACTAGTTTTAACTATCATAGGAATAACGATAATATGTTTAATACCATTAGTGCTCAACACAACTTCAATATCTAATCTGTTTTCTATAATATTAGATACTTTATCATCATCTACAAAATTAGCATTATGTTTATTAAGATAACCAGTTACAACTTCATTATTTTTATCTTTACGATTATCATCACGTTGTTTTTCATAATCATCTAATTTATCTTTACGTTGTTTTTCGTAATCTTTCTTTCTATCTTTACGCTGTCTTTTATATGTTTTTTTATCTTCAATACTAATATTTAAGATTTCAGAACCATCATCCAGTAGTTGTCCTACATAATCTAATTCTTCTAGACCTAAGCTTACTTTATCAGTACTTAGTAAATTCAATGCTGTCTTATGATCTAAACCATAAACTTTAATTAAAATATCAAATGCTTGTGCGAAATAACCAGAAAATATATTGGTATTAAGTTCTATTACTTTATCTATAATTTCTTCATTACGTAAAGTATTATCTACCACAGCAATAGGCGAAACTATAAAATTAGATAATAATTTAGTTATAGATCCATTAGTTTTAAGTAATACTGTACTTTTGTTTATTTTATTAAATCCATCTACAAAATCTTTAATTTCTTTTTTATCACTAGTGCTTTTAATTACATTTACTAATGATGTAACAGCACCTATAGTGGCAGCTATACTCATGTGTTTTTCCTTCAGTTATTATTTATTGGTTATATACCGTAATCAAGTAATTATATTTAACACATATATATTAAAGATGAGTTGAGTCTATTTTCATGAATACATAAGGAGCAAATATGGCTGATAATAAAAATTTTAATATGAATAATATAAAAACTTTAGATGATTTTCAAGCTAAAACACAATCAACAGGTTCTATAGATAAAGCCTTAGGTAATACACTTTATGGTATAAATCATGAACAAGTTAAAGCTATAGTTCCTGAAAATAGAGATACTTATGGTTTAACATTTTTCACTAGACCACAACTTAATTTACAAGATAGTAATATTAGAAAAGATAGACGTTTTTATAATTTATTAAATACTAGAACAGATTCTATACATACATATATCAGATGTTTATTAGATCCTAGGTTAGGCTATAATCATTCATTATCTAAAATCATTGGTGACAAAGATGCTCCGTCGCAAGAACAAGTTTCTTCTCCATTATTAGATAATAAAATGGGGTTTATACCAGTATTCACAAATACTATTAAAACTATGTCAGGTTGGCCTGATGTTGTTATGCCATCGTTTGTTAGTAAACCAGGTATATATAAAGAACAGTGGGCTATAGCTGATGGTAGCACTGAAATATTCGATGCTTTTGATTTATCAGTATCTTTTAAAAATATAAAAAATGAACCTATTTCTAATATACTAATAACTTGGTTAAGATATATGTATCTAGTGTTTGAAGGAACTATGGGTCCTTATATAGATTATATAACTGCTAATGAAATAGATTATAATACTAGAATATATAGATTAGTTCTAGATGAATCTAAAAGATATGTTAAAAAAATAGCAGCTACAGGTGCTTCATTTCCTTTAAATGATCCAACAGGTAAAGATTTTGATTTTAACGATGCTATTAAGTATAACGATCAAACTAAAACAATCAATGTTAGATTTAAATGTTTAGGTGCTATCTATAATGATCCTATACTATATAAAGAATTTAACGAAGTATCAGCTATTTTTAATCCAGATGTTAGAAATATGTTAGAAGATAAACCGCACAACTTAGAACAAATACCATATGACTTATTACATTTATTAAACCATAGAGGATATCCTATCATAGATTTAAATACTTATGAATTAAAATGGTACATTGATAAAGGTAGTGAGTCTTATAAACAACTAATAAAATTATATAAGGACTAAACATGACATTAGAACAAAAAGACTTAGAGCAATATCTATTAGATCCAAATAAAATACAAATAGAAATTTTAGATTATATACAACAAGCTACTAATGATAACTTAACTATAGTTGATCCTACTAATCCATTTAATATGTTATTAGAATCTACAGTAGTATCAGCAGCAAATGCAGCTATTGAAATGAAAACAATTCTTAAAAAATTATATCCAAATTTAGCAACTGATAAAAAAGACTTATATCATCATTTAGCAGATAATCAATTACTTAATATGTTCGCTATTCCATCTAGAGCTAAAATAGTATTTTATTTAAATACTATAGAAATTAAATTAAATGGATATAGAGCTGTTGATAAGAATTATTATACAGTCACTATACCAGAATACACTGAAGTAACTGTTGCTGATACTAAGTTTACTTTACTTAATGATGTTGATGTTAGACTTTATGACGATGGAACTGTTTTTGCTGAAGAATTACCGTCTGATAATGATTTAGCAGTTAATACAAGTAGCATTTTAAATACAGCAGTTATTTCTGATAATCAATCTGTGTCATGGGTTATTGTAGAAGTTGAGGTACCACAAATTACAAGAAACACTTTATCAGATACTATAACTTTAGGAGAATCTTATAAAACAGAAGTAAACTTAACAGATCAATATGTATATTCTGAAGTTATGTATAAAAATGAAAATACTAATAACAAATATGCTGTTTTAAATAAGACACACTCTGAAGAATTTATAGACCCATATACACCAACAGTATTTATTTCTAATACTGATGAAACTGTTACATATTCTATACCTGATGTTTATTTATTAAATGGATTAGTAAGTGGTAATATAGAAATAATACAATATGAAACTAAAGGTAAAATATATTTACCTATTAATAATTATACTTTAAATGATTATAGTATTAAATTAGGTAATACTGGTAAAAATAATTCTACAGCAGCTATAAGTAATATCACACTTTTAG
>Ga0256836_1000582_pt1 | contig 18516 bp, 13 predicted proteins | sample 4561380metaG_FD_185974 | JGI IMG/M metagenome (GOLD analysis project Ga0256836, IMG submission 185974) | Hydrothermal vent microbial communities from Guaymas Basin, Mexico - 4561-380 | ecosystem: Environmental > Aquatic > Marine > Hydrothermal vents | place: Mexico: Guaymas Basin | collected...
ATGATATTGCACTCGTTCAAACCGTTGATTTTATCACCCCTGTAGTTGACGACCCTTTCGTTTACGGGCAGATTGCGGCGGCAAATTCGCTAAGCGATGTGTTTGCGATGGGCGGGGATGTTAAAACTGCTCTTAATCTTGTGGGGTTTGATTCTTGTCATCACAGTAGGGAAGTATTAAAAGAGATATTAAAAGGCGGGGAAGATAAAATAAAAGAGTGCGGAGGCGTTTTAGCCGGAGGGCATACGATAGAAACGCCGGAGATGCTTTACGGGCTAAGTGTAACAGGTACTGTAAATCCGGATAAAATGATACGAAACAATACGATTAAAAAAGATGACGTAATAATTCTTACAAAACCTCTTGGAATGGGTATTTTAACCACTGCGATAAAAGCGGATTTGGTAAGCGATGAGGTGGCAAGCGAAGTTGCCGAAATTCTAAGGACTTTGAACTTCAAAGCGAGTCTTATAGCAAGGGATATAGGCGTAAATGCAATGACGGACGTTACGGGATTCGGGCTGTTAGGACACCTTTATGAAATGAGCGGTGGTAAATTTACCATTGAAGTAGAGTTTGAAAAAGTGCCTTTTTTAAAAGAAGCGATCAATCAAGCTAGTATGGGTATTATACCAGCCGGAAGTTACAACAATCAGATATATGTCGAAAAATATGTGGAATTTGTAAAGGAGCTTAGTTTTGAAGAACAGATGATTTTGTTTGACGCTCAGACAAGCGGAGGTCTTTTAATATCCCTTCCTCAGGAAAAAGCGGAAGAATATCTTAAAAGAGCCCAAAACGAAGGTGTGTTTGCAAAAATAATAGCAAATGTTAAGGAAAAAGAAGAAAAATTAATAAAAGTGGTTTAATTTAATGTAAAATTATTCAATGGAAAATGGAAAATTGAGAACAAAAATTCATAATTCAAAATTCACAATTCAAAATTGACTTTTCACTTCTTTTCTATCGCCTTGGCGATTAATTCAAGAGGGTGTTTGAATATTTTATTATCTCCTGCTTTATCAAGCTGTTCGGTTATTTGCATTCTGCATGCGCTGCATTCCGCACTTACTATATCGGCATCAACGGCTTTTATGACTTCGGCTTTTTTCTGCCCGGCTTTTACGGCTAAATCGAATTTTTCGGTTTGGATTGTAATTCCTCCGAATCCGCAGCACATATCCGGGTCGCTCATTTCGTTTATCTGATATACCTGTGTAAGCAGGTTTCTTGGTTCTTTTTTAATGTTAAACACCCTTCCGAAATGGCATGAGTTGTGATAAGTTATAACTTCAGGCTGTTTTTTCTTATTTGCAAGTTTTTCTTTTAAGTCGGTATGTTTATAAAGCCATTCGGTCGTTCCGAATATTTTGGCTTTTATTTTTTGATGTCTTTTTGTCCAGTTTTCATCCATATGGGCATGGATATATTCTTCATAGTCTTTTTTAAGCATTGCGGTGCAAGTTGCTTCCGGGACGATAATGGCGTCAACTTCGTCTATAAAACTTTCAAAATATTCTATGTTGTATCTGATTAAATCTTCAACAGTTTTAAAATCCCCCGTAAAATAAGCGGGTGCCCCGCAGCAGAGCTGTTTTTTGGGTATAAAAATATCAATATCGAGAAATTTTAAAATGCTTACTAACGCATCACCGACCTCGGTGTAGTTATAGTTTGCCATACAACCTATGAATATCGCAACCCTTTTTTTAGGGTTTTTTGCCGGTATTTTTTCAGGGTATTTTTTTAAAAACGGTGTTTGTTTCATAGAAGGCAGAAGTCTTCCTTTTTTGAGCATTGGTATATTAAAACGGCTTCTCATGGCGTTTTTTTCCGCCTCTATTTTAAATCCGCAAGTTTGGAACATAAATCCGAGTTTGCTTACTATATCGTATGCCCATCTGTGTTTTAATAAAAAGAAAAACGCTCTTTTAAACCATGCGATGCCGTATTTGTCTGCAATTTTTTTCCTTACGTTTTCTATCATAAAGTCTGTAGGAAGGGAGTTTGGGCAGACTTCTACGCACTGGTTGCATAAAAAGCAGCTTTCAAATATGTCTTTTGCGTTTTTGTCAAGTTCTATTTCACCTTCTTCAACGCCTTTTAAAAGGTCTAAAAATCCCCTCGGAGATGTAGTTTCATCCGGATTTATTCTGTGGATTGTACATCCGGGGATACATTTCCCGCATTTTATACACATATCGGAAACATCGGAAAATTTAAACAAAGTATTTCCTTTTTGAATAGCAATTTATCATACTATTTGGTTTATGTCAAGAAATTATATTAAGTTAATATGCTTTATTTGGTTATAATTTCTTAAAAAAAAGGTAAAAAGTGCTTGAATACTGGCAGCATATATATTCTCATTTTAACCCCGTGGCTTTTGATTTAGGAATTTTTAAAGTCCATTGGTACGGGATAATGTATGTACTGGCATTGGTTACGGGGTATTATGCGGCGGTAAAGTTTGCCGAAAAAGAAGGTATTGAGAGAAAAATAATCGATGAATATTTTATATGGGTTGAGATTGGTATTATTTTAGGTGCGAGAATAGGGTATTTTATATTTTACGTACCCGATAATTCGTATTATTTAACGCATCCGTGGCAGATGTTTAATCCGTTTATTGACGGCAAATTTGTCGGAATCAGGGGGATGAGTTATCACGGGGCTGTTATAGGGTTTACAATTGCTACGCTTTTATACTGGAAAATAAAAAAAATAAATATGTGGAAAGTTTTGGATGTGGTTGCTTTGGCGGTGCCTTTGGGGTATGTGTTCGGAAGGCTTGGGAATTTTTTAAATCAGGAATTATATGGAAGAATTACGGATGTGCCTTGGGGAATATACGTAAACGGTGTTTTGAGGCATCCTAGTCAATTATATGAAGCGTTTTTTGAAGGTGTTGTAATTTTTATAATTTTATATATTTATTATAAAAAATGGCGTAAAAACGACGGTGAATTAATAGCATTATATGTTATACTATACGGAATGTTTAGAAGTTTGTGCGAGCTTTGGAGAGAACCTGACGCGCAGCTTGGGTTTATATTTATGCATTTTACGATGGGTGAAATTTTGAGCTTTTTTATGATAATTTTCGGAATGTTTTTATACATTAAAAGGAGAAAAATATGAAACTTGCAATTGTAGGCGGCGGTATAAGCGGACTAAGTCTGGCTTATTATTTGCAAAACGATTTTGAAATAACCGTTTTTGAAAAAGAAAAATGGGGCGGTAAAGCATATACCGCAAAAGTGGGGGATTATTTAATGGAAGAGGGGGTTAACGGCTTTTTGAGCAATTCTCCAAAAACCATGGAACTTTGTGAAGAAATAGGCATCAAGCCTATTAAAGCCGATGATAATTCCAAAATAAGATACATATACGATAATAAACTTATTAAAATTCCTGTAAAACCTTTTGATTTTATAAAAAGTGATATTCTCTCATGGAGAGGAAAGCTTGATGTTGCGATGGAATTTTTCAGAAAACCCGTATGTGATAAAGAAGAGACGGTAGCGGAGTTTGCCACAAGAAGGCTAGGGGCAGAATTTAAAAGGCGTATGATGACGCCTATGCTTGCCGGAATTTACGCATCAACCCCTGAAATTACCTCTATGAATGCGGCATTTCCCAAACTTAAGAAAATCGAATGCGAATACGGCTCGCTTTTTAAAGGGATGATGAAACTAAAAAGGGGAGGCCAGCCTACAGGGGAGCTTCATTCGTTTGAATACGGAATGAGTGAAATGATTGAAAAATTAAAAGAAAAAACAAAAGCAGAATTTATTAAAAAAGAGATAAAAAGCATTGACGAACTTAAAGATTTCGATAAAGTGGTGATAGCGACTCCGGCATATGACGCTGCTGAAATTTTAGGAAAATTCGAAAAATTAAGTGAACTTTTAAATAAAATACCGTACAATCCCGTAGCAATCGTGGGATTTGATTATGAGAGCATCTCACCGGTATGCTTTGGAATTTTGACAATAGAAAATAAAACGCTTGGAATTTTAATGGATAAATATATATTCCCGAACAGAAACGGTATAAGGGTAATGGTCGGGGGTGCAAGATATCCTGATATTAAAGATATGAACGAAGAGGAAATAATCGAAATTGCCGAAAAAGACATATACGAAATAATAAAAAACGCCAATCCTAAAATCAAATGGGTAAAAATACATAAAAAAGCAATTCCTAATTACTCTTTAGGACATCAAAAACTGGTCGAAGAAATAATGGCCGAAGCTGAAAAAAATAATGTTTATTTAACCGGAAATGCATATAATGGGGTTAGTTTTAACGACTGTATTAAAAATTCTTTCAAACTGGCACAGAAAATAAAGGAAGAAAATGCTTGATAATTTAACATTTGTGCTTTTTGATTATTTTGACAAAATGCCGTATGTTGTGAGCTTTTTAGCGGGGCTTTTATCTTTTCTATCACCATGCGTGCTGCCGCTTGTGCCATTTTACTTTTTTTATATTACAGGGATTAGTGCAAAAGAATTAAAAGAAAAGAGTATTAGCGGAAAAGAGAGGTTTAAAATTTTTGTAAATTCAGTGCTGTTTATAGCGGGATTTGCATCGGTTTTTATATTAATAGGCGCTGCAAGCGCAAATTTAATAGGAAATATTTTTGCTTATAAATGGGTTAATATAGTTTTGGCACTGATTATTATACTTTTTGGTATTAACGTTGCCGGATTTATAAAATTTAATTTTTTACAGTATGAAAAAAGACTTAATCTGCAAAACGCCGGTGCTTTTTTGTTAGGATTTTCGTTTGCATTCGGATGGACACCTTGTATAGGTCCTATTTTCGGGACCATAATCGGGATGGCGGCGATAGAACCTGCAAAAGCCCTTTCAATGATGATACTTTACACCCTTGGGCTTGCAACACCTTTTATTTTAATGGCTTTGTTTACTGTATGGAGTATTAAACTTATTGAAAAGATGAAAAATTATATGGGCATAATTGAAAAAATTTCAGGATTATTATTAATAGGAGTAGGACTTTATATTTTATATAAAAGTTTAATATGATACCAATTTAAAAAATAAATAGACCATTTTGAAAAAAAACTGAAAAAATATGAAAGAAAAGGCACAGAAGAAAGGCTTTATTAGATTTTGATTGTGATATTTATAAAAAAATTTTGTTATTTTTGATTTTTAAAGTATAATAAAACGATAAAAAGAAAAGGAGCAAATATGAAAAAATTTTTAACATTAGCGGCAATAGCAGGTCTAGCAGTTGCGGGAAATTTTAACTGCGGTATGTGTCATAACGGTGGAATGGCAGCAAAATTAGACACTATGACACCTACTGAAATTGTTAAAAAAACTAAAGAATTTAAAGCTGGAAAAGGTAATTCTATGATGGTAAATGCCGTTAAAAATATGAGTGATGCAGATATTGAAGCGGCAGCTAAAGAATTCGGTAAAAAATAGTTAAAAAATTTTTAAACGGTTACGGATTTATATATCTGTAACCGCTTTATAATTTATATAGTGACAGACACCGTAGATAAGGGGTAATTGGAATTGTTAGTGTAATTGTGTCAGACACTATACGTTTAGAATAAATAAGAATAAAACTCCCATAAAGGGAGTGAAATATTATTCGTGAGTAACAACCGGCATTGGTACTTCGTGTTTAAGTGCGTCTTTTCCATATTTTTTGTAAAGTTTCATTCTGTAATCATAGATATCTTTCATTTCTCTGATATCTTGCATTACCTGGAATACACCATGCCAGTGTGCGAAATCCGGTGATCCCATAGCAGCACCCTGTCTCATTCTTCTACCTTCATGATGCCATAGATAGTAGTATAGTTTGAAGAATGGATCGCTCCATACATCAGATTTGATTAATCCTTTAGCTTTAAGGTCTTTCATCATTTTTCCTGCGTATGCAAAGTATTGATTGTAAAGTTTTACATGCGCGTCAACTCTTTGGAAATAGTTGTTTGTGAATGTAGCTTCGTGACAAGCCATACATACTTTTTTCATTTCAGCTCTTGCTGCTTCAGGACCTTGTGGGTTACCTGCTTTAGCATTACCTCTTGAAACTACACCTTTGCTCCAGTATGCCCAACCTGCAGTTTCGAAACCTTTTGTTCTTAATGCACTTGAAGGTGCCCAAAGGTTCCATTTAAGTCTTAGTGAAACGTTGTGAGTAGCTTTAAGACCATTGATTGCTGCTTGGTGACAAGTGAAACATGTACCGGCTCTAACAGTTTTACCTGGAGTTTGTTCACCTGTGTCAAATTTGTAATCTTCTTCGTTTGTATCAAAAATATGACCGTGAACTGAAGATTCGAATACTTCTTTGTCTGGATGGTCAGGTCCTAAGTGGCAGTTTGTACAAGCGTTTGGATGTCTTGCTTCAGCTGCAGAGAATTTATGTCTGCTGTGACAAGATAGACAGTTAGATACCCCACCGTCTGGATATAATGTCCCAATACCATCATTTGGCCATGTATCTGGTGTAGGTTTACCATTTTTATCAAGTTTTACTTTTGCACCATGACATTGAATACAGATGTTAGCAACTGCTAAGTTTGACATATTAGGATTTTTTTCATTCGCAGTAGTAAGCGGAATATCTTTTCTGATGCCTTTCATTAATTTAGCACCACTTTCACCCCAGCTTGCATTGTTCCCTTTTAATGTTTCATAATTGTATGCAAGTTTTGTCATCAAATAACCGTGTTTGTTTTTATGGTCTGTTGAAATTAACCACTGAGCCGCACCTCTTGCGTGACCAGAATTTAGATATTCAGTAACTTCTTTAGCGTGACATTTAGCACAAGTTACAGAAGATACTGCAATTTGAACTGTCCAATTGCTTCCTTGCATTGGGTGTGCTTTGAAAGCAGTCGGGTAATCTTTTGGTACAACGTGACATTCAACACATCCCACACCTGCTTTTGCGTGTTTAGAATGCTGCCAGTCTGCTACTATACCAGGGTCTTGTGCTTTGTGACACATTAGACATTGGCTGTTTGTTACACCTTGCGGTTTAAAGTTTTTAAGCTTTTTGTAGTTTGGATTTGAATCTAAGCTGTTTGCTGCAAATGCAAAACTTGCAACTGCTGCAACACTTAGTCCAGCTGTAAGTGCTTTTTTCATTTTAGCTCCTTGAGTTTTTTTCTCTTTGTTATTGTAATTAAAAAAAGTGTCTCAAAAGTGCCAATTAAATAATGGAATATTTTTTTTATTAAAATTTCATTACCTTATCTATGATATAATTTCAGCAAAAAGATTAAAATGAAAAGCGGTATAATCAACAGGTTAAAAAAAGGCATAAATAAAAAAGATTTTGAATATATTATTAAACAAATTTATCCCGGATTTGGTTTCGAAGAAGGTATTGATATTTTAAAATTTCAGGGATTACCGATTACTACTGTAAACGATATGGTTATATTAAGAACTTCCATAGAACCGTATGAAAATTTTGAATACTGTGTAGTTGATATTGAAGTTAATAATTCAAAGCCTAATCTCGGTCAGGTGATAGAAATCGGAGCTGTAAAAATTAAAAACAATCAAATAACTCAAACTTACGAATCACTCATATACGCAGAAGATGTGCCTAAATATGTGGAAAAGGTAACCGGTATAAATCAAAATATGCTTAAAAACGAAAAATCTCAAAAAGAGATACTTAAAGAATTCAGGCTTTTTTTAAGTGATAGCATTTTTGTCGCTCATGCAGCCGATTTTGACTATAATTTTTTGGCACATCAGTTCAAAAAAGAGGGTTTGGGTGAGATATTGAACAGATTTTTATGCACTTTGACGCTTTCTCAAAAAACACTTCAGGCTCAAAGATACGGTTTGAAATATTTAATGGAAGAGTTTAAACTTCCGGAAGAAACGCATCACAGGGCTTTGGGAGATGCAAAAACCACTGCCAGAGTATTTTTAATGTGTCTTAAGAATTTACCTGAAAATATAGTAACCGCTGAAGATTTGATTGAATTTGCCGCTCCTACAAAAAACAAATGTAAAAAGAAAAAATCTTAATTTTCATTTTCGTAATTTTGCTCTTTTTTTAAATCTTCATTATATAATTTAACCTGATTTCTACCATGATTTTTTGCAAAATAGAGTGCCATGTCGGCATATTTGATACATTCCCAGCCCTGTTTGCAGTGAATAGGGAATATACTAACTCCTATGCTTATTGTTTTATGGATTTTTTCTTTTTCCGTTTCAAATTCATAAGAAGCTACTGCTTTTCTTATTTTTTCAGCAACTTCAACGGCATCATCTTCATTTTTTAAATTTTGTAAGATAACCAAAAATTCTTCACCGCCGTACCTGATTATAATATCGCTTTTTCTGAGTGTGGAGATAAGTATTCTAGCTAAGTCGGCTAAAACCATATCCCCGGATTTATGTCCGTAAGTGTCGTTGACTTTTTTAAAATAATCCATATCGATCATTAAAAAGCCAAGTTTTTCTCCTCTTCGGTAAGCTCCTGATATTAATGGAGATAATATATTTTCAAGGTATCTTCTGTTATAAAGATTTGTTAAAGGGTCTTTTATTGTCTGATTGTGAAGGAGCGTTAAGGTGTATTTTGCTTCTATTATGGCTGAAACTTCATTTAGATATGCTTTAAGATACGGTTTTATATGTTTTATTTGTTTTTTTTCTTTTTCGGAATTTATAAGTATTTTTAAAATTCCGGTAAAGTTGCCGCTGGCACTAAAAGGAATGCATAAATAGTCGTTATCGCATATGTGATGAGGACAAACATTTTTTTGTTCGATGGAATAAATTGTTTTTTTTGTTCTGTAAGCCCTGCAGTGTAAAAAATTTTCTTCTGCATCGCAGCATATATCGCCGTTTTTATAAATTTTTATAATTTTTTTTTCATTGTTATCAATACCGAGTAATGCGTAATTGTTAATATTGAATTTAATTAAAATATCGACAAGTCTGTTTAGGATTTCTTCAGGAGATTCGTCTTCTTCAATTAATCTTTTAAAAGTAAATATATCGGCAAGTTGTTCTATTGTTTCTTTTGCATCGTTTAAAGGATTGTTTGAGGGTTCTTTTTCAATTAAAGAAGTATATTTTTTTTCAATTACTCCGAAACTGTCTTGCAGTTTGTCAAGGAAAGTGTTGTAAGCGTTTGTGAATTCCTTTGCTTCGCCTTTTAGCTTTGTATTGATTTTGTCTGTAAAATCACCTTTTAATATACTGTTTGTTGAGTGTTTTACTTTTTCTAAAATTTCAAGATACGGGGTTAAAAAGTAGTTTACTATTAAAATAATAACTATTAAAGAAATTGATGCAATAAGAAACAACTGTAAAAAAATATTTTGTAATTTTTTAAAATAATCATCGGCTTCAAAGACAATTTTTAATGTTTTGTTTTCAGAAAAAGGTATTAAGGTTGTAAAAGTTTTATGTTTGTAATCTGATTTTATTATACTTTCCTGCATTGTTTTATCAATAAACTGAATATTTTTTATATGATGAGATTTTTCTATTATGTTTATAAATTTGTTTTTATCGTTTGATTCCAAGAGAAGCTCTTTTAATAAATTGGCTTCGTTTTCTATTACTGAATTTGAAAAATTAAAAAAAGAATATCCTACTATCACAGTCCTTATAACTGTTGAGATAATCATAATCAGAGCAATTATAAATAATATTTTCTTTTTCATTTACATAGCCTTTTTAATATTTTGGTAATTTTATTACAAAATCCATTTTCTTTTGAAATTATAAACAAATCTCTTACAATATTTTTCTGTGTTGATATTTTAACATCTTCTATGCTGATATTGAAGTCGTCTAATACCTGAATTATAGAAGAAACAATTCCTTTTTTATCTTTTGTTTTCAGTTTCATTGCCGCATAGTTTTGGGAATGGTGACAGTCTATTTCGAATTCTCCTTTTTTAAACGTTACAAATTCCAAAATATGCAGTTTTACGTTGAATGCTTTTTTAATGTATGATTCAATTACCGGATAATCAAATTCGTTTATTTTTTTATCAAATTCGATTTTAAAATATTTTATTTCTCCTATTTTGTATATCGAAAGGTGGTTTAAGTGCAATTTTGATAATTTGTCAATAAACCATCCGAGTGAAAAATTGAGTGAGTCGTTTTTGCAAATATGAACTGTAAAATGTCTGCTGTTTTCAAATTTGAATTTATAAGTTTTTGTATCTTTAATCCAGTTGGTTATAGTTAATATCTCATTTGTGGAATTTTGTAAAAAAAGCTGATGGGATGGGGATGAGAGGAGATTTCTCTGTATAGTTTTCGGAAGGTTTTTAAAGTCCTGTTTTGCTGTGAGCAATTTTTCTTTTCTTTTTCTGTGTGAAATTTTGTTGATAAGGTCTTTGTTTTCTAAGGCGTAGAGTGTGTTTTGATAAAGCGTTTTTAACAAAGAAGCTTTAAAAGGCGTAAAAACATCTTTTCCTACGGCTTTTATGTCGGCTATTGTCAATAAATATAAAAGTTTTAAAAATTTTTTGGTTTTAACTGTTTCCGCAAAAGAGAGTATGACTTTGTCATTATGAATATCTTCTCGTTGTGCGATGTTAGACATTAATGTGTGATGTTTGATTAACTTAGATATTAATTCCGAATCGGGCATTGCGAATTTGTCTGAATATTCTTTTGCTATTTTTGCTCCTATTATGCAATGATCTTCCCTCCTCCCCTTGCCGAGGTCGTGAAATAATGCGCTAAAACGCAATACTGCTTTGTTGGTTTCGTTTAAAGCGTTGAATTCTTTTAAGCTTTCTATTTCTTTTACGGTATATAACGAATGAATATCTACAGGATATTGATGGTATCCGTCAAACTGGGCAAGATGTTTTATTTTTTCAAACGGGGGAATTATTTTTTCCAGTTTTTGTGATTGATACAGAGCAAATAACAAAGGGAAAAGATTTTTTTTATAAAAAAGGGATTTTTTTATTGTTTTTGTATCGGTAAAATTTTTTTCTTTTAAATTGGATACTATTGAGATGTCGTATTTTTCAAAATCTAAATCGATTAAAGATTTTATGAATGTTTTGAATGTTTCATTATTGTTAAATGTTGTATAAACAGTGGAGTTGCAGATAAAATAATTTTTTTTAATTCTATGTTTTTTTATTTGGGAAAATGTATAGTTGTATAAATAAGGCTTAATAATTTTTTTTATAACAATTGAAGTGAAAGTGTTGATGTTCCATAATGCTTTAAGAAGGTCTTTTATAAATTTTCTTTCCGCTTTTATTCTGGGAGAGTCGGTATATCCTATGTTTAATGCAATTTCTCTTTGATAAGCGAGTAATACAGTGTCAATTTTTTTCTTTGAGACCAAATGTAAATAGACCCTTACTTTAAATAAAAATTCCAGTGCGCTTCTGTATTCTTTAAACTCTTTTTGGGTGGCGTATTTTGGTATTAAATAGGTGTTGTTAGGATAATTGAAAATTACTTTGTTAATCCATAGCAGGGTGTTTGAATCCCTTATTCCTCCAAATCCGTCTTTTATGTTTGGTTCCATTGAAATAGGATATTTTTTATGTCTGTTAAGCATTTCCTGATATTTTGCCAATATATATTCTTTTTTATTGAAATTTCTGATTTTGTTAAGTTCGTTTTGAATCTCAAACCATAAAAATTTGCTTCCGAATATAAATCTGCTTTCAAGCATTGCGGTTTTGATTGTAATGTCTTCATTGCTTGCAGGAAATAGGTCTTTTATTTCATGAACCCTGTGTCCTATTTTAAGTCCGAGGTCCCAAAGCATAGTTATATAATTTTCTATTATTTTTTTCAGATTATATGCTTTTATGTCTTTGTAAACAATCATTATATCAATATCCGAATAAATTGACAGTTGTTCTCTTCCGTATGAACCAAGTGCTATAATTGATATTGGAATGTTGTTAAAAGGGGGTTGGAATTCACGGAATGTTTTTTTTAAAATGTATTTATATATTAAGGTGACGAATTCATCCATTTTTTTTGTATGTTTTACAAAAAAATCTTTACCTCCGGTTATTTTAATATTATTAAGATACTCTTTAATCTCTTTTTTAAATGCTTTTACAATTTCCTGGTCATTTTCACAGATGTATATGATTTGAGAAAGTTGCATTTTCTCTCCTTTTATGATATTTTAACGAAAAAAACGGAGAAGAGAATAGGTTGTTTCATGCTAAACTACAAAGATAAAAATATGACAGCTCCGTGCTCCTTTTTGCTTACGCAACACTCAAATTTTGCTAAAAAGTGCGAACGGGAGAGCTGTTAAAAAAACGACAACTGCTTGTCGTTTTTAGGCTCGCACGGCGATGAAAATGTGTAAACTTGCACTTCATACGCCTGTAAAGCGCCCTGACGGGTAGACGCACTTTTTTTTACGCAAAATTTTCGTTAAAATCCGCAATGCTGTTATATTTTTACTTTTTCGTTATTTGCATTTATCAGCATGAAACAAACCTGAGGAAGAGAAAGGTTATGTTCTTTTCCGTTTCTTAACTAGTAATTTACCTCATGAGAGGTTGTAAAGGGATAAAAATGAATAATTTAATTAAAAAACTTGAAAATAATATAGATTTAAGCATTGATGATGTAAATAAATTATATGACTTGGATTTGTCGGTTTTGGGAAAAGCCGCTCAAAAAATAAGGCTTGAAAAGTTTGGTAAAAAAACCTATTTTAATATCAACAGGCATATAAATCCAACCAACATATGTAAAGACGTATGTAAATTTTGCGCATTTTCAGCCCACAGGAAAAATCCGAATCCATATACATTAAGTATTGATGAGTGTGTTGAAATAGCAAAAAACGCTTATAAAAAAGGCGCTAAAGAGGTACATGTGGTATCTGCTCATAATCCTGAAGTTGGGTATGATTATTATATGAATATTGTAAAGGAAATTAAAAAAGAACTTCCTCAAATACACGTTAAAGCGTTTACTGCCGCTGAAATTAATTTTTTTAGCGAGCTTAGTGGAAAAAAATATGAAGAAGTGCTTGAGGATATGGCAAAAGCCGGGGTTGATTCAATGCCGGGAGGTGGAGCTGAAATTTTCGATGAGGAAGTAAGGGCTAAGATATGTAAAGGAAAAGTAAGCAGTAAAAACTGGCTTAAAATCCATGAAATATGGCATAAAATGGGTAAAAAATCAAATGTTACGATGTTATTTGGTCATATTGAAAATAGAATTCATAGGATAGAGCATATGTTAAGGGTAAAAAAACTTCAGGATGAAACAGGTGGTTTTAACGCATTTATTCCGCTTGTTTATCAGAGAAAAAACAATTATTTAAATATAGACAGATTTTTAACCGGCGTTGAAATTTTAAAGACTATAGCAATAAGCAGGATTTTACTGCAAAATATCCCTAACATTAAAGCATATTGGGTTACCACTACGTTAAATCTTTCCCTAGTAGCTCAGGAATACGGAGCAAACGATATTGACGGTACTATAGAAAAAGAATCGATAAATTCTGCTGCAGGTGCTCAATCTTCAAATGGATTAAAACTTGATGAACTTGTAGAATTGATTAAAGATAGCGGTTTTGTCCCTGTTGAAAGGGACAGTTTGTATAATGAAATAAAAGTATATTAATTATATAAATTTTTCCATTTTTTCAAGCAAATTAACGGGCGAAACGGGTTTAATTATAATGTCGTTTGCTCCATATGTTAAAGTCTCTTCTTTTTTAGTATCATCTGTTGTCAATATTATAACGGGTATATCCATATATTTTGAATCTGTCCTTATTTGTTTTAAAAATTCGATTCCGTTCATTACAGGCATTACGATATCAAGTAATATTATGTCAATATCGTTGTTAGTATTTAAAGTGGTTAAGGCTTCTACACCATTTGAAGCTTCCACCGCTTCAAATCCTTTTTTTTCAAGAATTTTTATTATTAATTTTCTGTTTATAGCATCATCGTCCACGACCAATACTTTTTTGTTTGCCATTTGTTATCCTTTAATAATGTTTTTAATTGTTTCGGGTTTTAAATCAGAAACTGTTTGATCAGCTTCTTTAATTTCATTATCTCCTAAGACAATAATTTTTTTAGGAGAGAGCTTTTTAAGTGATTTAATTAAAGCTTTTATTTCATTAAAGTCATCGTAATTTTCATCAATTATTATTGTTACATCTGTATGTTCGGTTAATGCTTTTGTTAAATCTTCGATATTTTCAACCGTAATTATATCATTTTTAAATTGTTTAATATAATTTGAAAGGAATGAGCTTGTTGTAAGTAATATTGTACTATTAGCTTTGTTTTTTAATGGTTTTTCATTTTCTTGTTTATTTTGTGTATTTTGTTGCTGGTTATCAGTTACTTCATAATGCTGTTTGTTAAATTCGCCGTGAGCAACTCTTTCAAGAATTTTTAACAATGCGTCTTTTGATATTGGTTTTGAAATGTATTCATCCATCCCGGCACCTAAAAATCTTTCCCTATCTCCTTTTAATACGTTTGCGGTTACGGCAATAATCGGAGTATGCTCTATTTCTTCTTCTTTTTCAAATTCAAGAATTTCCTGAGTAGCTTCTATTCCGTCCATTACAGGCATTTGGGCGTCCATAAATATCACATCGTATTTATCAGGGTTCATTGAATATTTATTGAAAGCTTCAAGTCCGTTGTTTGCAATATCGCTTTCAATTCCTAATGCTTTAAGTGTCGTTTGCAGAAGTTTTTGATTTATCGGATTGTCTTCCGCTATAAGCGCTTTTAGTGAATATAAGTCTTTTTGAAGTTTTTGTTCTTTTTTTGTAGTTTTTTCTATTTTTAGTTCATTAAGCGAATTTAAAGCTTTAAATGTTTTAGACGGCATATTCGGGTCAAAAATAATTGCATCATAATTTAATTTATTTACTTCTTCTTTTTTTGCATATGAAGTTACAAAAATTTTAGCAATGTTAATATCTATAAGGGATTTTACAGTTTCGCTATCACTTTCTTCATAAAAAATCATAACTGCATCGAATTTTTCTTTTTTTTGCAGCGTTATCAACTCTTTTGCATCGTTAAAACCGATTTTTTCAGTTCCAAAATATGAGAGGTATTCTAATGTTATTTCTTTTCGTGTTGTTTCTTTAATAGTATTTAAAATAGCTATTTCTTTATTTGCAAATATATTTTTGTCATATTTTGGTTTCGGGTCTACTATATCGAATAATATCTCGAAATAAAATTTTGTTCCTTTGTTTATTTCACTTTCAATGTTTATTTTTCCGCCCATCATTTCTATGTAAGATTTTACGATTGTTAATCCAAGTCCGGTTCCTCCATATTTTCTGGTAACTGATTCGTCAGCCTGTGAAAATGCTTCAAAAACTTTTTCTTTTTGTTCTTCGCTCATTCCGATACCGGAGTCTTTTACTTCAAAATAAATTCTTGCTTTGTTTTCAATAATTTCTTCAAGCTGAATTTTTACATTAATTTTACCGTTTTGAGGGGTAAATTTAATAGCGTTACTTAAAAGGTTTGTAAGTATTTCTTTCATTTTTAAAACATCCCCTTTAATTACTGCAGGAATGTTTGGTGAAATATAGGTAGTGTATTCAATGTTTTTTTGTGCAGTCGGAGTTGCGAAAAGTTCTAATGTGTTTTCGAATTCGTCAAGGGCTTTAAAATCAATTAATTCAAGTGTAACTTTATTGCTTTCAATCTTAGATACATCTAAAATGTTGTTAACGATTTGTAAAAGATTTTTTGCACTTTGAGAAATAGTATTTACATAATCTATTTGTTCATCGGTTAAGTCTGTTGTGTTTAATAATTCTAAAAATCCTAAAATACCATTAAGAGGTGTTCTGATTTCATGCGACATATTTGCTAAAAACAGTGATTTTGCTTTTGTGGCTTCTTCCGCTTTTTTTACGGATTCCTGAGTAATTTTGATTGCTTCATCAACCGTTTTAAGCGCTTCGTTCATACCTTCAGGAGTTGTGATGTCATTTTTGATTTCTTTACCTGTAATAGGTGTAAGAGATGTAATAAGCTCTGAAAGTGATTTAATATGTTTAACAATGCTTTTTTTTAAGTAATAACCTAAAATAAATATGATAATACCCATAATAAATACGGCTAAGTTAATATTTCTGGTTTGAAGGATTTTGGTAATGTATGAGGTTAATTCCGTATTGATTTTTTTATTTATGAAATCTGTTGTTTTTTTGAAATATGAAATTCTTTTTGTATAAAGTGCGAAATAATCAAGTGCGTCTATAGGATAACCGTTAAATTTCCCTGTTAAATAATATTCCTGATTTGATTGATGAATGTAAAACATAACTTCTTTTATTTGATTTTCTATTTTTTTAAATTCTTTAGATTGATACATACTTTTGATTTTTTGATTGCTTAATAAGTTTCTCATAAGTATGTTGGTGTCGTGATAGTATTTAAATAAAACGTTTTTATATTCTTCTTCACTCATAGGTGCATCAGCTGTAATGTAGTACGAACCAAATCCCCTTATAATACCTGAATATGCAATAATTTTAGCTAATTGGAATTTTATTACATATAAATGTTTCAATTGAGAAGGAAACTTTTTAAATATTTTACTTTCGGCATCTATAATTCGTTTTTCTAAAACCGTATAATATGTGAAAAATTCATTTTTAATATAATTGTGTTTAAACTTGTCGATTTTTTTTCTAACTATAGGTAGCTGGTTTAATAATGTTAATACCGGTTGGGTTATTTTGAAAAATTCAGGGTGTTTATTTGCGTAATCTCTAAATTGACTAACAGCTTTGTTGAAAAGTGCTCTTTTTTGTGCAACAATTTGCTTTGAATTAGGATAAGCACCTTTAGAAACCGAATAAATTGAACTTGTACCCCTTTCCTGTCCCAAATATAAAAGCATTTGTTCAAGTTTTTTAGCAAGTTCGATATATTTTATACTTTTATGTATGTTTTGATATTTGTTATAACTTTCATATAACGAATATCCGCTGTAAGATAATAACACTAATATCGGAAGAAAAATTGCTATTACTAATAGCTTTGTTAATGACATTTTCATTGTTTAAGCTCCTTAAAATCAATTTTTTTGCATGTTAAGTTTAATTTTGCAACTATTTTTTTTGCTTTTGAATTTCCTAGTTCTGCAGCGGCACAAATCAGTTTATAAGCTTTTTTTTCATCTTTTTCAACTCCCCATCCGTTTAAGTATAATTGACCCATTAAATAGAATGCATTAGTAGATGGTTTATTATTTGATATTGAATTGTTTATTATTTGTTTTAAATAACCTGAAGCTTCGATAAATAATTTCTGTGCTTTTTGCGGGTTGGTATTAATAATCTTTTTTGCCGTGTGTATATTTTTATAAGCGGCGAAATATAAATTTTGTGCATATATACCTATACTTAAAAACAAGATTAAAAATAATTTTTTCATTATCTTCCTTTAATTATGTTTTTTAACTCTTCAATATTGTTTATTTTTATGTTCAGAAGTTTTTCTATGTATACTTTGTCCTTTTCAAAACGTTTTTCATCCTGTGTTTCTAAGTATGTTTGTATTGTTTTGATAATGATATCTTCAATATATCTGTCAGTTATTTTAATATCATTTGTAACGGTTTGGTTTTTTTCATTTTTATGTTTCTCCTCAATCAAATGATAGAAATCATCCGTTATTTGTTTTATTTTTTCGATATTTTCCCTGTTTTTTGAAAGTTCGTCAAGTTTTTTGAGAATAATTGCAATTTTTGAGAGTCTTAAGTTTAAGGCGGCACCTTTTAATTTGTGATAGCTTTTGTGTAAACTATTATAATCTTTCTCTTTTAAAAATTTGTAAATGGAGTTTTTTTCTTCTATTATCTGTTTGATTAACTGTTCATACCAGCTTTTCAGCTCATTATAATCGATTCCAAGTTCTTCTGAAGCTTTTTTTAGTTCTGTGTCAACGGAATTACCGAATTCTTTTTTATTTTTTAATATTTCGATAACTTCTTCTAAATCATCTTCAAACGTGATTTCTATTACATCTGTTTGAGCAGTTGAAAATTCTCCATCTGTTGTATCTGATTTAATTCCTAAAAAGGATGTTTGTTCTGTTTGAGGTGTGCTTTCAACAGAGTGAATTTCTTCGTTTTGAGGTTTAACTTCTGGTTCGGGCGATGTTTCTTCGATGTGCGGCATAATACTTGGTTCGGGTGTATCTTCAATTTTAGGGCTTATATCCAAAGACTGAATTTCTTCGTTTTCAAGTTTAACTTCTGGTTCGGGCGATGTTTCTTCGATGTGCGGCATAATACTTGGTTCGGGTGTATCTTCAATTTTAGGGCTTATATCCAAAGACTGAATTTCTTCGTTTTGAAGTTTAACTTCTGGTTCGGGCGATGTTTCTTCGATGTGCGGCATAATACTTGGTTCGGGTGTATCTTCAATTTTAGGGCTTATATCCAAAGACTGAATTTCTTCGTTTTCAAGTTTAACTTCTGGTTCGGGCGATGTTTCTT
>Ga0256836_1000583_pt1 | contig 18512 bp, 29 predicted proteins | sample 4561380metaG_FD_185974 | JGI IMG/M metagenome (GOLD analysis project Ga0256836, IMG submission 185974) | Hydrothermal vent microbial communities from Guaymas Basin, Mexico - 4561-380 | ecosystem: Environmental > Aquatic > Marine > Hydrothermal vents | place: Mexico: Guaymas Basin | collected...
TTCCGACGCTTAATTATTATACGCCTTTTTATGAGGCGGTGATTAAAACGATGCCTTTTGGGGTTGCTATGGGGCTGTTCTTTGCTCCTATTACCGTGCTTGTTATGAATAACGCAAACGGCAAAATCGAACAGGCCATTATCACAATGGATTACGTGAGATTTATAGGAGGTAGTTTTGGGACTGCAATTGCCACTAATAATTTAGTGTTTTATAAAAACAAAGAGTTTGATTCAATGGTTACGCTTCAAAATTACCCGTTGCTTGATGAATTTTTAAATAATTTAAAACAAACGTTTGGCAGTGCAGCAAAAATTTTGTTTGGAAATATAGAGGAGCTTATGAGTTTTAATTACGGGTTTAAATATGTGTGGCTTGAGGCGGCTTTTTGGGGAGCGGTTGGAAGTTTTTTTGTTTTTATGCTATTATTCATAAGAAGGAGAAAATATGAAAAAGTTTAGTTTGGTGTTATTAGTTGGCGGATTTTTGTTTGCTGAAAATTTTACGCAGATAAAAAGCAAGATTACAAATTCGCTTAAATATAAAATGCAGGAAAAGAAAATAAAAATTTACGAAGAGAAACTAAAATCTATCAAGGCTAAAAATTACGGAATGTTGGATTTAGAATACAGTGCCGTGCATCTTTTCAAACAGCCCGTTATGAAGATGGATTTAGCACGATCGATGGCACTTCCAATGAGCGATAAGAATCATTTCACAGGTGTTTTAAAATATTCATATCCTTTATTTACAGGTTTTGCTATTACAAATATGATAGATAAATCAAAACTTGAACTGATTAAAGAAAAAATCAATTTAAATAATGTAAAAAGAGTTTTAACCCTCAACGCCTCTAAACTTTATTCAAATATTTATGCCCTAAAAGCCAGAATAAATGCCTTAGAAAAGGCAAAAGAAGCACTTTTAAGTGCCAAAGAAAAGGCCGAGAGTTTTTATAAAGAAGGTTTGCTTAATAAATCAAGCGTAGATGAGATTGATGCTAAATATTATGAAATTGTAGCTTTAATTAAAGAGACTGAATCCCAAAAAAACTCGCTTTTGAATCTTTTAAGTTATCTTATAAACAAAAAAATTTCAAAAATTGACGGGATTAAAATAGAAAAAAACAATTTATCTCCGAAATTTGAAAACAGAGCCGATGTTAAAGCAATAAAAGAGACGCTAAAAATAAAAGATAAAGATATAAAACTTGCCAAATCAAAATATTACCCTCAAATCGGATTAGAAGCCGGAATAAAAAGAGAAGCTGATAATTTCGTTTTGACTGATAATGATTATCAAAATGTTGATAAATCTTATATTGCCTTAGGTGTTAAATATAATTTGTTTGATGGAGGGGCGAAAAAGGCCGCTTTGGAGATGGCAAAACTTGCTAAAAGTACTTATACAATTTATTATAATGATTATTTAAATCAGGTCAAAACGGAATATCAAAACGATTTAGACACTTTAAATGCTCTTTTTATGAGACTTAGAGCCGCAAAAGAAGAAATTAAGGCAAGAGAGAGTTATTATGAATATATCAGATCGAAATTTGACGAAGGACTGGCTGATAGCACAGATTTAAACGATGCAATTGCCAAACTTGCCGAAGCCAGGGCAAAGAAAGAAGCTATAAAAGCGCAGATTTTCTTTTTGAATGTAAAACTTAAACTAAACGGAGGATATGATGAATAGAAAAGTGGTGATAGGAATAATAGTAGCTCTTGTTGTGATCAGCGGATATTTAATTTATAAAAAGTTAAATCCAAAAGAACTGCCTTCATATCTAGTACAGGCTATTGGTAAGGTTGACGGGGATTTGATAAACGTAAATACCAAGTATCCCGGAAGGGTTGTCAAAATCAATGTTGATATGGGAGATAAGGTTAAAAAAGGTGAAGTTATAGCTGAGCTTGATTCGGAAGAATATAAAGATAAGCTAAATGCCATTGAAAATCAGATAAAGGCAAAAGAGAATGAGCTTAATTTCACAACGGCTAAAATAAACGACACCATTAAAAAAGCAAAAAAAGCAGTTGCGGCAAAACAAAAAGAGCTAAACGCCCTAACAGCCCAGATCGAATCACTTAAACTTGTAATAGTCCAGGATAAAAAAGATGAAAAAAGAATAAAAAATTTAGTGACTAAAAAACAGGTAGAGCCTCATCAGCTTGAAATGGCAAGGCTTAAAACAAGAACGGATTTAAAAAAACTAAAAGCCTTAAATGCCAAAAAAGAAGCCCTTTTAATCGCTATAAAAATAGCAAAAGACGATTTACACACGGCAATTGCCGCAAAAGAAAACATAAAAGCTCTTAAAAACGCCATTAACGCCCTTAAAGCGCAAAGGGATGAAATTCAGACAGTTATCAATAAACTCACAATCAAATCTCCGATAAACGGATACGTAGATACTAAAATAGCACAAAAAGGCGAAGTTTTAGGGGTTGGAATGCCGGTTGCTTCCTTAATTAATCCAAAAGAACTTTATGTGGTTGTATTTGTTGATGAAATTACAAACGGAAAAATAAAGCTTGGAGACAAAGCAGAAATTTTTCTCGATTCTTTTTCAAACGACCCAATTCCTGCGGTTGTTAGCAGAATTGCCAAAAAAGCAGAATTTACGCCAAAAGAGGTTGCTGTTAAGAGCGATAGGGTTACAAGAGTGTATGAAGTTAGGTTAAAACCAACCGAGCCGAATCCTTATCTTAAACTAGGACTTCCGGCAACGGGAGTTATTTTAATAGGAAACGGAAGTTTGCCGAAATCTCTTGACGAAATTCCGGAACTTTAAAGGAATGGAGAATTGAGAATGGAGAATGGAGAATTTAATAATCAATATACCATTAACGAATATACACCATGTTAGAAGTAAAAAACGTTACGGTAAAATATGGAAATGTTGTAGGTGTTAAGGATGTGAGTTTTAAAGCCGGTAGCGGTGAGATAATTGGCTTTATAGGAGCCGATGGTGCAGGGAAAAGCTCCACTATGCATGCAATTGCCGGGGTTAAAAGGTTTGATGGGGAGATTGTGTTTAGGGGACATATTTACCATTCCCCAAAAGAAGCGGAAAAAATAAAGCCTCAGCTTTCACTCATGCCACAGGGGCTTGGGCTTGTTTTGTATGATAATTTAAGTGTAAAAGAGCATTTTGAGTTTTTTAGAAACATCAGAGAAGTAAAAAGAGACATCGAATATGAAAAACGCCTTTTAAACATGGCCGGGCTTTATGAGTTTCAGGATAGACTTGCAGGGCATTTAAGCGGCGGAATGAGGCAAAAATTATCCCTAATCTTAGCACTTCTTCCACGCCCTAAACTGCTAATCTTAGACGAACCCACAACCGGGGTTGACCCGATAAGTAGAAGGGAACTTTGGGAAATAGTTGATGAATTTAGAAAAAAAGAAGGGATAATCGCCCTTATTTCCACCGCATACATGCAAGAAGCCGAAAAAATGGATAAACTGCTTTTGTTTGATGAGGGTGAAGTAATAGCAAGGGGTAAAGCCGATGAACTTAAAGAGAGTATAAAAGATTACACATACGAAGGCGAGATTGAAAGTGAATATTGTTTCAGCTTTAATAACAGGACATATTCCCTAAAACCTCTTAACTTAAAAAAAGCCCCTCCTTTGCTGGAAGGTGTGTTTTTTGTAAATGCACTTAAAAAGGGTAAAAAAAACTTGAAAATAAACTTGGAAGAAAAAAAGGCAAAACTTTCCAAAGTTGTCGTAAAAGCCGAGGGGCTTACCAAAAAATTCGGAAGCTTTATAGCTGATGACCATGTGGACCTAGAACTTAAAAGCGGAGAGATTTTAGGGCTTCTGGGAGCAAATGGAGCCGGAAAAACAACGTTTATGAAAATGCTTCTTGGACTTTATCCGATCGATGAGGGGGAATTGTATCTGCTTGGTAAGAGAATAAAATCTTATGAAGACAGACTTGAGCTTAAAAGTAAAATAGGCTATATGTCTCAAAGATTTGCTTTATATGAAGAGATGACCATTAAAGAAAATATGGAGTATTTTGCTAAAATGCATGATTTAAGTCCTCAAAAAACAAAAGAAAAAATCGAATACTTTTCAACGCTTTTCGGATTTAAAAAATATTTAAACGATTTTCCAAAAGATCTGCCCCTTGGAATTAATCAGAGGTTCTCTCTTTCAGTTGCCCTTTTGCATGAGCCTGTTGTTTTGTTTTTAGATGAACCTACAAGTGGGGTGGATACGATAGCAAGGGCTACTTTTTGGAAATTTTTAAGAGAAGTTAAAGAAAAATGGAAAATATCAATTCTCATTACCACCCATTATATGAGCGAAGCGGAATACTGCGACAGGGTTGTAGTATTAAAAAGAGGTAAAAAAATATTAGATGAAGAAGTTAAAAAACTTCACGAAAAATTCTCGGGACTCTCTTTTGAGGAGATTTTTATTAAATATTATGAAGGAAGTGCATGAAATTAGGGGTAGTTAAAGCCTATTTAAAAAAAGAGTTTATAGATTTGTGGCGTTCTAAAATGATTGTAATGGTATATTTAATCCCTATGATGGTTATTATATTATTTGGATACGGTATCAGAATGGAGGTTACGCATTCAAGAACAGTGATAATCGACAGGGACAATACAAAAATGTCTCAGGAAATCATAAGGGCGTTTAGCACTACTAAATATTTTGATACAAAAGTTTTAAATATTACAGATAATGAGGCTTTAAGGCTTATAAAGCAGAACAAAGCCGATTTGTTTATAATAATCCCCCATAATTTTGAAAAAAATCTAATGCACTCCCGCAATTCCGAGATTGCCGTATATATTGACGGTAGTTTTCCTTTAAGGGCTACGACCCTTGAAGGATATGTTCAGGGGGTGTTTTTAAATCAGCTTGAAAAAAACGGTGTTAAAGTGCCTTTTAAGATAAACCAGAGGAACTTTTTCAACGAATCCATGCGCGATGAAAATGGGATTATTCCGGGACTTATCGGGCTTACGATGCTTATAGCCCCGGCAATTATCGCGGCTCTTTTAATTGTAAAAGAAAAGGAAGCCGGGACTATTTTTAATTTTTATTCATCCCCCGTTTCAAAAATAGAGTTTTTAATAGCAAAACTGACCCCTCCTTTTATTTTGTATTCATTTAATACGTTTATCCTGTTTTTAATAGCCGTTTATATTTTTAATGTCCCTTTTAAGGGAAGTTTTCTGCTTTATTTTCTTTCAAGTGAAATATATATCGTTATCAGTATTGGTATAGGGCTTTTGGTATCCATTATTACATCACGTCAGGTTACCGCCCTTGTTTTGACGGTGCTTATTACGGTAATTCCCGGGTTTTTGTATTCGGGTATTTTAATGCCTATTTCCTCAATGACAGGGGAGAGTTATATAGAAGCACATATGTTTCCTGTGATGTATTACAATCATCTTTTGTATGATGCTTTTTTAATAGCTCAGGGATTTAATTCGCCAAAAAATGTGGAATACTTTTTTATTTTGATTTTTTATGCCGCCGCTTTACTCTTTATCGGTTCGCTGCTTTTAAAAAAGGAGCTTAAATGAAAAAGTTTTTGGCCGTTTTTAAAAAAGAGATTCTTGTATTTTTAAGAAACGTAATGCTTGTTTTTATACTTATTTACGCTTTTACGTTTGATATTTATATAGCGGGACAAGGTATTGAGGTAAAACCAAGAAATGTAAGTATGGGGTATGTAAATTATTCGGGAGAGTTTTTGCCGCAGAAGATTTTAGCCCATCTTCACACTCCTGAATTTCAAAAAGCAAAAAGATTTTTAAACGAAGAAGAGCTTAAAAAAGCGGTGTTTAACAAAGAGATAATGGTCGGAATTATTTTTGATAAGGATTTTGAAAAAAATTTTATTCAAAAAAGGGCGGCTAAACTTAACGTAATTATCGACTCAACTGCTGCCGCTCAGGCAGAAGTGTCCGTTCAATATTTAACTCAGACAATTTATTCCATGATAGACGGTAAAATGCCTGTTGATATTAAAGTTTATAAACTTTTCAATCCGAATTCAAACTCAAAATGGTTTATGAGTCTGAGCGAGCTTTTAAGCACTACCACAATGCTGAGTCTTGTTTTGATAGCCGTTGTGTTCGTAAGGGAAAAAGAAGCCGGGACATGGGATATTATGCTTTTGATGCCGGCAAACGGGGCGTTGATTATGTTTGCTAAAGTTTTTTCGCAGATTTTTATAATAACGGTAGGCCTTGTAATGGGAATAGGTCTTATACTGTTTGGAGTGTTCGGAGTGCCGATGAACGGGAATCTGTTTTATTTTTTCCTTTTAACGTTTTTCTTTATAATGGCTATGGGAGGAATTGCCCTTGTAATTGCCGCTTATTCAAACAGTGTCCTTGAAGTTTCCCAGTATACCGTTTTGGTTATTATGCCGCTTTTGTTTTTAAGCGGGGCTTGGACGCCAATTCACTCTATGGCACCTTGGCTTCAAGAACTTAGCGTTATCTCACCTGTTAAATATTACATAGAAGGTGCTCAATCTATATTTTTCAGGGGAACGGAATTTATTGATTTGCTGCCTTATTTTGCCGGAGAAATTATAATAGGCACTGTTTTGTTTTATTTAGGATATAGAAGAATGGGAAAACTTTTCTAAAGGATAAAAATGAAAGATATACAAAAAGAGTTTTTGGATAATAGAGATAAAGAAAAAGATGTTTGGAGAATTTTTAGAGTAATAAGTGATTTTACTGATGCTTTTGATGCACTAGAAGATTTACCTCCGGCAGTTTCAATTTTTGGTAGTGCTAGAGAAAAACCGGGTAATTTTTATTATGAAAAAGCAACTGAAATTTCAAAAAAACTAAGTAAAAAAGGGTTTGCTATTATGACTGGAGGGGGACCTGGTATAATGGAGGCAGCTAATAAGGGAGCAAAAATCAGTGTAGGGCTTAATATAGAGCTTCCATATGAGCAAAAACTCAATCCTTATGTAAAAACTTCTCTTAAATTCAAATATTTTTTTACCAGAAAAGTTACTTTTTTAAAATATAGCGTTGCAACTGTTATGATGCCGGGAGGTTTTGGAACGCTTGATGAATTAAGCGAAGTTTTGACACTTGTTCAGACAGGTAGAATGAGTACAATTCCTATTGTGTTTTTTGGAAAAGAGTTTTATGAGCCTCTTTTTAGATTTTATGAAACTATGCTTTCTCATCTCTATATAGGAAGAGAGGATCTAGATTTATTTATAGTTACTGATGATGTTGATGAAACAGTTGAATATATCTATAATAATGCGATAAAGCCGTAATTTTTTTAAATTTTTTCTTTCGTCTTTTTCCCTTTAAAAAGGAAAAAATGCTTAAAAATAGCTTGTAAATTTCTTAAAAATCGTTTATAATTTCACTCCACAATGCGTGGAAAAACCACGAGATCTTTAAAAAGGAAGGCTAATGGAAAAAATTAGAATTAAACTTCAAGCATATGACCACAGAGTGCTTGATAAAGCAGTAGGCATTATTATAGATGCGATTAAAAGAACTGGAGCTGAAGTAAAGGGTCCAATTCCACTACCTACTAAAATCAGAAGATATACAGTATTAAGATCACCTCACATTAACAAAGATTCAAGAGAACAATTTGAAATTAGAATCCATAGAAGAATTGTTGATGTTGTAAATGCATCACCTGAAACGGTTGATCAACTTATGAAGCTAGAATTAGCACCAGAAGTTGATGTAGAAGTTAGGGCATTAAGTTAAGGAGAATTGAATGGAATTTATAGTTGAAAAAATAGGAATGAGTAGGACAGTTGGAATCCCAAGTATTCCGGTTACTTTATTAAAAGTTGTTCCAGCAAAAGTTTGTGAAATTAAAGAAGATAAAGCTTTAGTTGCATATCCAAATGGTAAAAAATTAAATAAGCCAATTGAAGGTATGCAAAAAAAATATAATTTACCAAAAGAGTTCAATAGATTTGTAGAACTTAAAGTTGCAAACACTGAACCGGGAGATTTATCAGTAGAACCTTTAAAAGAAGCTAAAAAAGTAAAACTTACTTTTAAATCTAAAGGTAGAGGTTTCCAAGGTGTTGTAAAAAGACACGGATTTGCAGGAGGTCCGGGAGGACATGGTAGTAGATTCCACAGAGCACCGGGTTCAATTGGTAACTGTGAATGGCCAGGTAGAGTAATGCCGGGTAGAAAAATGCCGGGACATTACGGAAATAAAAATGTAACAGTTAACGCTGAAGTAGTTGAATTTGACCCGGATATGGGTGTACTTGTAATTAAAGGAAGCGTTCCTGGAGCAAACGGAAGTTTAGGAAGAGTAAGGATTGTGAAATGAGTATTGAAGTAATTAAACAATTACCGGAAGATTTTCAAGGTATTAATCCTCATAACCTTTATCTTTATGTAAAAGCATACCTTGCTAACCAAAGAGCTGGTACTGCACATACAAAAACTAGAGGTGAAGTAAGTGGAGGAGGTAAAAAACCTTTCAGACAAAAAGGTCTTGGCCGTGCTAGACAAGGTTCAATTAGAGCACCTCAATTTGTTGGTGGTGGTGTAGCACACGGACCAAGAAATGAAAGAGATTGGTCTCAAAAATTAAATAAAAAACAAAAAAGAGTTGCACTTAAATATGCACTTAATGAAAAAGCTGAAAACGAAAAAATTTTCGTAGTAGATAACATTAAAATTGAGAGTGGAAAAACAAAAGATGCTCAAAAATGGTTAAATGAAATTAATCAAAGAGATTATCTAATCGTTGTAGATGAAATGGATGAAAAAACGTTTTTAGCATTCAGAAACATTCCAAATGTATATATTATCACACCGGAAGAATTAAACGCATATTATGCAAGTGTATTCCACAGCATTATTTTCGATAAAGCAGCTTTTGAAAAAGTTATAAAGGGCTAAGCGATGGCAGATATTACAGATATTAAATCAATAGTTTATACAGAAAAAGCACTTAATTTGCAAGAGCAAGGTGTGCTAGTAGTTCAAACTACACCAAAAGTTACTAAAAATCAACTTAAAGAAATTTTCAAAGAATATTTTGGTGTAACACCTCTTAAAGTTAACTCTTTAAGACAAAAAGGTAAAGTTAAAAGATTTAGAGGAATCGAAGGTAAAAGACCTGATTATAAAAAATTTTATGTTAAATTACCTGAAGATGCAAAACTTGAAAGCCTAAGCGTGTAAAGGGAAGAAGATGGCAGTAAAAACATATAAACCGTATACACCGTCAAGAAGATTTATGACAACTCTTGATAACAGTGATATTACATCTAAACCGACGGTAAAAAAATTACTTATTAAACTTCCGGCAAAAGCTGGTAGAAATAACTATGGAAGAATTACATCTAGACATAGAGAGGCTGGTCATAAAAAGCTTTATAGAATTATCGATTTTAAAAGAAATAAATTCGGTATTCCTGGTAAAGTTATGACAATTGAATACGACCCATATAGAAACTGTAGAATTTGTCTAATCAGCTATGCTGATGGGGATAAAAGATATATCATCCAACCTGAAGGTTTAAAAGTTGGTGATACTGTAATGGCGGCAGAAGCTGGTCTTGATATTTTACCGGGTAATGCTATGAAACTTAAAAATATTCCGGTTGGTACTGTTGTACACAACGTTGAAATGAAACCTGGTAAAGGTGGCCAAATCGCAAGAAGTGCCGGAAATAGCTGCCAAATTATGGGTAGAGAAGGAAAATACGTAATTCTTAGACTTCCAAGTGGTGAAATGAGAAAAATTCTTGGTGAGTGTATGGCAACAATCGGTACTGTTGGAAATGCAGATTACCAAAATATTACTATTGGTAAAGCCGGTAGAAGCAGATGGCTTGGAATTAGACCTCAAACTAGAGGTATCGCAATGAACCCTGTAGACCATCCACACGGTGGGGGTGAAGGTAGAAGTAAAGGTAACCATCCTGTTACACCTTGGGGTATGCCGACTAAAGGTTACAAAACCAGAAAGAAAAAACAATCTGATAAATACATCATTTCAAGAAGAAAGAAATAAGGATAGCTCATGGCTAGAAGTTTAAAAAAAGGTCCTTTTGTAGATGACCATTTAATGAAAAAAGTTCTTAAAGCAAAAGAAGAAAAAAATCCAAAACCAATTAAAACTTGGTCAAGAAGAAGTACAATTACACCTGATATGATTGGTTTAACAATTAACGTTCATAATGGAAGAGATTTCGTTCCCGTATATATTACTGAAAGACACGTAGGATTTAAACTTGGTGAATTTGCACCTACCAGAACTTTTAGAGGACATAAAGGTTCTGTTCAAAAGAAAATAGGTAAGTAAGGATAGGTGATGAGTAAAGCAGTATTAAAATTTATAAGACTATCCCCAACTAAAGCAAGACTTGTAGCAAGAGAAATTCAAGGAATGAATGCTGAAGATGCATTAGCTAAGCTTGAATTTATGCCAAACAAAGCTGCAAAAGTAATTGCAAAAGTAGTAGCAAGTGCAGTTGCAAACGGTGGATTTGATGCTAATGAAGTTGTAATTAAATCTTGTAGAATTGATAGAGGTCCTTATCTTAAGAGATTTAGACCAAGAGCAAGAGGAATGGCTAGTAGAATTCAAAAACCTACAGCACATATTTTTGTAGAAGTTGAAAAGGAAAGCTAATGGGTCAAAAAACGAATCCAATCGGACTAAGACTAGGGATTAATAAAAACTGGAGAAGTAGATGGTTCATTAATTACAATACTATGCCTGAGAATGTATTAAGTGATTATGAACTAAGAAAATTCCTTAAGAAAAAACTTTACTATGCTGGTATCAGTGATATTATTATCGAAAGAACGGCTAAAAAAATCAGAATTACAATTTTTGCAGCTAAACCTGGTATCATTATCGGTAAAGGTGGTAGTGAAATCGAAGCTCTTAAAAAAGAACTTCAAAAGAAAATTGGTAATAAAGAATTAATCCTTAATATTAAAGAAGAGAGAAAACCACAATTATCAGCTCAACTTGCGGCTGAAAACGTTGCTACTCAAATTGAAAGAAGGGTAGCATTTAGACGTGCTATGAAAAAAGTTATCCAATCAGCTCTGAAAGCCGGAGCAAAAGGTATTAAAGTTCAAGTTGCCGGAAGACTTAATGGAGCTGAAATGGCAAGAACTGAATGGTATCTTGAGGGAAGAGTACCTCTTCATACATTAAGAGCTAAAATCGATTATGGATTTGCAGAAGCTCTAACAACTTATGGAATTATCGGTGTTAAAGTTTGGATATTCAAAGGTGAAGTTCTTCAAAGAAAAATGAATTCTGACGATACGGCTACGCCGGAGAGAAAAGCTCCAAGAAGAAGAAAAGGACGCAGAAATGTTAATGCCAAAAAGAACTAAATATAGAAAACAACAAAAAGGTAGAAACAGAGGTAAGGCTTATAGAGGTAACAGCCTTGCATTCGGAACATACGGACTTAAAGCAATTGAACTTGGAAGAATCAATTCAAGACAAATAGAAGCCGGAAGGGTAGCACTTTCTAGAACTATGAAAAGAACGGGTAAAATCTGGATTAGAGTATTCCCGGATAAACCTCTTACAGCTAAACCGGTTGGTGTGAGAATGGGTAAAGGTAAAGGTAGCGTAGAAGAGTGGGTAATGAATATTCAACCTGGAAGAATTATTTTTGAAATTACAGGTGTTGATAACAATACCGCAGTAAAAGCTTTAACTCTTGCAGCTGCTAAATTACCTTTTAAAACAAAAATTGTAAGTATGGAGAGTGAAAATGAGCTATACTAAGTTAAATGTAGCAGAATTAATTGAAAAAAATGAAGCTGAATTACAAAAGCTTCTAAAAGATAAAAAAATGGAGCTTTTTGAAACAAAAATGAAATTAAAAACTATGCAGCTACAAGATACATCACTTGTTTCAAAAATCAGAAAAGACATCGCAAGAATTAAAACTGCGATGAGAATGAAAAGGGGTAACTAATGCCTAAAAGAGTTATTCAGGGAAAAGTTATTAAAAAAACGGGTGATAAAACTATTAATATTTTAGTTGAAAGAAAAGTTTTACACCCAAAATATCATAAAATTGTTAAAAAATTTAAAAAATATCTTGTTCACGATGAAAACAATGAAGCTAATGTTGGTGATGTTGTAACGGCAATTGAACATAGACCAATTTCTAAAAGAAAATCTTTCGTTCTTAAAGAAATTGTAGAAAGAGGAGAATAAGAATGATTCAACCATTTACAAGATTAAAAGTTGCTGATAACAGCGGTGCTAAAGAAATTATGTGTATTAAAGTTTTGGGAGGCTCAAAAAGAAGATATGCGACAGTCGGTGACATTATTGTCGCTTCTGTAAAAAAAGCCCTTCCAAACGGTAAAATTAAAAAAGGTCAAGTTGTAAAAGCTGTAGTAGTTAGAACTAAAAAAGAAGTTCAAAGAGAAAACGGTTCATTAATTAGATTCGACGATAACGCGGCAGTTATTATCGATGCTAAAAAAGAACCTGTAGGAACTCGTATTTTCGGACCGATTGCTAGAGAAGTTAGATACGAAGGTTTCCAAAAAATTACATCACTTGCTCCGGAGGTGCTATAATGGGTGCTAGAAAAAATTTACCTCCTAAATTCAAAATCAAAAAAGGTGATACTGTAAAAGTTATCGCAGGAGATGATAGAGGAAAAACCGGTGAAGTTTTAAAAGTACTTGTAAAAGAAGCTAAAGTACTTGTAAAAGGTGTGAACGTAGTTAAAAAGGCTGTTAAGCCAACTGAAGCAAATCCAAAAGGTGGATTTGAATATATTGAAAAACCTATTCACATCTCAAATGTAAAAAAAGTAGAAGGCTGAGAAGATGTTTGAAGTACAAAAAAAATATTATGAAGAAGTTAGACCAAAATTAGTAGAGGAATTTGATATTAGAAATCCTATGCTAATTCCTAATCTTGAAAAAATAGTAGTTAGTGCTGGTGTTGGTGAAGGAAGTAGAGATAAAAAATTCCTTCAAAGTGTAGCTGATACGTTAACAATTATTACTGGACAAAAAGCGGTTATTACTCCTGCTAGAAAATCTGTAGCAGGATTTAAAGTTAGAGAAGGTATGCCTGTTGGTGTAAAAGTTACACTTAGAGGCGAAATGATGTGGAACTTCCTTCAAAAACTTATCTCAATTGCACTTCCAAGAGTTAGAGACTTTAAAGGTGTAAAAAGAGACGGGTTTGACGGAAGAGGTAACTTTAACTTTGGTTTAACTGAACAACTTGTATTTACTGAAGTTGATTACGATAATATTATTAGAGTTCACGGTATGAACATTAATATTTCAACTACAACTGAAGACGATAAACAAGCTGAAAGAATGCTTGAACTTATCGGATTCCCATTTACAAAAGGAAAGTAATATGGCTAAAAAAAGTATGATAGCTAAAGCTAAAAGAAAACCGAAATTCAAAGTTAGAGCATATACAAGATGCTCTATCTGTGGAAGAGTTCACTCTGTTTACAGAGATTTTGGTATTTGTAGAATTTGCCTAAGAAAAATGGCAAACGAGGGATTACTCCCTGGTGTTAAAAAAGCAAGCTGGTAAAAGGATGCCACTATGATGAATGATATTATTGCAGACGGATTAACAAGAATAAGAAACGCAGCGATGAGAGGGTTAGAGGTAACTCAACTTAACCACTCAAAGCTAATGGAAGATGTTTTAAAAGTTTTTGAAGAAAAAGGTTACATTGAAAGTTATAAAGTAATCGAAGATGGAAATAAAAAATTTATCAATGTTACTTTAAAATATGATGAAAACGGAAATTCCGTTATTAATGAAGTTAAAAGAGTATCTAAACCTGGTAGAAGGGTTTATAAAGGATATGAAGATATTAAAAGATTTAAAAACGGTTATGGTACATTGGTTGTATCAACAAACAAAGGCGTTTTACCTAATGACGAAGCCTACAAATTAAAAGTAGGTGGAGAAGTAATCTGTAGTATTTGGTAAGGAGATAATTTATGAGTAGAATAGGTAAACAACCCGTAAAGTTAGCTTCTGGCCTTGAAGCTAAACTTGAAGGGAATAAATTAATTATTAAAAAAGGCCAAGACGAAAAAGTTATTGATACTAAAGGTGTTGTAAAAGTTAATATTAACGGTGACGAATTAACATTCGAACCAACTGAAGAAAACAAATTCGCTAAAGCAATGTGGGGAACTGTTAGAGCTTTAGCTAATAACGCCGTAATCGGATTAACTCAAGGGTTTGAGAAAAAACTTGAAATTAACGGTGTTGGTTACAGAGCATCTGTTAAAGGAAATGTTTTAGAATTACAACTTGGATATTCACACCCTATTAATTATGAAATTCCAAAAGGAATTACTATTACTGTAGAAAAAAATATCATTACTGTAAAAGGTAGTGATAAGCAACAAGTCGGACAAGTTGCGGCGGAAATTAGAAGCTTTAGAAAACCTGAACCTTATAAAGGTAAAGGTGTTAAATATGTTGATGAGCATATTATTAGAAAAGCTGGTAAAACAGCTAAAAAATAAGGGTGAGAGATGAGAAGAAGTAAAGCATTAGCTAAAAGAGATTTAAGAAGAATTAAAAGAAAAAGAAGAGTAAGAGGTAGAATTAGTGGTACTCCCGATATGCCAAGAGTTACTATTTATAAATCAAATAGATATATTATAGTTCAAGCTATTGATGATGTAGCAGGAAATACATTGGCATTTTTAAATACTGCTCATTTAGAAAATAAATTACCGTCAAATATTAACGGTGCAAAAGAAGCAGCTAAAATTTTTGCTGAAAAATTAAAAGCTGCTAATATCGAAACTGTAAGATTCGACAGAAACGGATATAAATATCACGGTGTAGTTGCAGCATTTGCAGATACTCTAAGAGAAAATGGTATAAAACTATAAAGGACTAGGCAAATGGCTAAAAAAGCTCAAGTAATTAGAGATTATAACAGAGAAGAATTCGAAGAAGTAGTTGTTAATATCGGAAGAATTACTAAAGTTGTTAAAGGTGGTAGAAGATTTAGATTTAACGCTTTAGTAGTTGTTGGAAATAAAAAAGGTATAGTTGGAATCGGAACTGGTAAAGCAAAAGAAGTTCCGGATGCAATTAAAAAAGCGATTGACGATGCATTTAAAAACCTTGTAAAAATTGAAGGTATTCACGGAAATACTATCAATCACGACGTACAGGCTAAATATAACGCGTCAAAAATTTTACTTAAACCTGCAAGTGAGGGTACGGGGCTAATCGCCGGTGGTGCGGTAAGACCGGTACTAGAGCTTGTTGGTATTAAAGATATTCTTTCTAAATCATTAGGTTCAAACGAACCGCACAATCTTGTAAGAGCTACTGTTGAAGCTCTAAAAATGATTAAAAGTAAAAAGGCTTAAGTCATGGCGTTAAATAATTTAAAACCGGCATGTGGTTCTACTCATAAAACAAAAAGAGTAGGACGCGGAGCAGGTTCAGGGTATGGAAAAACATCAACTAGAGGACAAAAAGGTCAAAAATCAAGAACCGGTTATTCTCAAAAAAGAGGTTTTGAAGGTGGTCAACAACCACTTCAAAGAAGACTTCCAAAAGTTGGATTTAAAAGTAGAATGGTAAAACCTCAAGCAATTAATGTGGATAAATTCCCAGCAATTGCTGAACTTGAAGAAATTACCATGGAAACATTAGGAAATATAGTAAAAATTAAAGCTAAAAAAGTTAAATTAATTGGAATTAAAGCAAAAGAGCTTAAAGATAAAATTAAAGACGCTAACATAACTACATCTGGAAAGTAAGGGTATGAATCCGATAGCGAAAAAAATCTTAATTACCCTTGGTTTCCTTCTTATTTATAGAGTTTTAGCATATGTTCCGGTACCAGGGGTAAATATAGATATAATTAAAGACTTTTTTTCCGGTCATCAAAATGACGCATTAGGTCTTCTTAATATGTTTAGTGGTAATGCAGTAAGCAGAATGAGTATTATTGCTCTTGGAGTAATGCCTTATATTACTGCATCAATTATTATGGAACTTCTTGCAGCAACTTTCCCAAAACTCGGTGAAATGAAAAAAGATTCTCAAAGTTTTCAAAAATATATGCAAATAATTAAATATTCTACTGTGGTTATTGCTTTTATTCAAGCAATAGGAATTGCAATTGGTCTAACTTCGATGACCGGTAAAATGGGTGAGAGTGCCGTAATGATTAATACTACCACTTTTGTTATATTAACTGCTTTTTCAATGATGGGTGGTACAATGCTTCTTGTATGGATAGGTGAGCAAATCACAGAAAGAGGTGTTGGGAACGGTATTAGTTTAATTATTTTTGCCGGAATTGTTAGTGCTATTCCTTCAGCTATTATAGGAACATTAAATTTAGTTGATGTGGGAGAATTATCGGTTTTAGGTCTTTTATTTATTCTTTTAATTGTAATTGCTACTATTGCTTTTATTATTTACGTAGAACTTGCTGAAAGACGTATTCCAGTTTCTTATCAAAAAAAAGTATTAATGCAAAATAGATTTAAAAGAATTATGAATTATATTCCGATAAAACTTAATTTAAGTGGGGTTATTCCTCCTATTTTTGCTAGTGCTATTTTAATGTTTCCATTGACTTTATTAAGTGGAGCTACTAATCCTATTTTAGTTCAAATTAGGGACCTTTTGAATCCTAATGGATATTTATATCATTTATTATTATTTGTGCTTGTAATATTCTTTGCATATTTTTATGCTTCAATTGTTTTTAATGCTAAAGATATAGCAGAAAATTTAAAAAGGCAAGGTGGCTTTATACCGGGAATTAGACCTGGGGAGCAAACTAAGAAGTTTTTGAATGAAGTAGCAAGTAGATTAACTTTTTGGGGTGCGTTATATTTAGGTTTAATAACTGTTATGCCTTGGTTATTAATAAAAATTACAAGTATTAATTTTTATTTTGGAGGAACTGCTGTTTTAATTGTAGTTCAAGTTGCGATTGATACCATGAGAAAGATTCAAGCGGAACTTCAAATGCAAAAATACGATACGTTATCAATAACGGGGCTTTAATGCCTCTTTTATTTTAGGAGATATAAATGGCTATTCCAATTAGAAAACCTCAGGAAATAGAAAAAATAAAAATTCCTGCAAAACTTGTAGCTCGTACTTTAAAACTTTTGAAAGAAAATACAAAACCTGGAATTACCCCTATTGAACTTGATAAAATGGCAGAGGAATTTATCAGGGAAAATGGAGGGAGACCTGCTTTTAAAGGTTTATATGATTTCCCTAATAGTGTATGTATTAGTAGAAACGGCGTGGTTATTCATGGAATTCCTACAAATGAACCTTTAAAAGAAGGTGAAGTTGTCGGTTTTGATGTGGGAGTTGAAATTGACGGTTGGTATGGTGATGCGGCTATTACTGTAGGAGTGGGTAAAATTGAAGAAAAATATCAAAAAATGATTGATGTGTCAAAAGGTGCACTTTATCATGCAATAGAAAATATAAAGCCTGGTATGAGATACAAACAAATAAGCAAACTAATAGAGGATTATATTACTTCTCATGGTTATGTTCCTTTAAAAGGTTATAGTGGTCATGGAATAGGTAGAAAACCACATGAAGAACCTCAAATATTAAATTATGTTGAAGGTAAACCTAATCAGGGAGAAAAGGTAAAAAACGGGCATGTATTTTGTATAGAACCGATGCTTTGTCATAAATGTGGAGATCCTATTTTAGCTGAAAACGGATGGGATGTTTATTGTGAAGATATGGAAGTCGGAGTTCATTATGAACATCAGATTGCCGTAATCAACAATAAAGCTACAATATTAACACAGGAGGACTAATGGCAAAAGACGTTTTAGAAGTAGATGGGATTGTAACTGATGCACTTCCTAATGCAATGTTTAAAGTAGAACTTGAAGGATTAAAAAAAGAAGTGCTTTGTCACATAAGTGGTAAAATTAGAATGAATTACATTAAAATTGTACCAGGTGATAAAGTAAAAGTTGAAATTAATCCTTATAGCTTAGATAAAGGTAGAATTACTTATAGATATAAATAATTCTTTCCTCTTTTTCACTTCGTATACTTAATATATATATAATTTAGAATTCAATTTATTTGCATTGTAAAAATTGACACGACTTAAAGTGTGAAAAGTTTTAATTTAATTAACAATGTTTAACATAAAAGCACAAAATATGTGTTTTATTTTTATATATTTAATGTAAGCGATTTTGTTCTTTTAAATAAATTTCAGAATTTTTAGAAAATTTTAAAGAAAACTCTTGACATCAAGGGTAAGATATTATATACTTTCAATCCTCAAACGGAAGAAGGTGTTTGAGAGATGATAGAGAGCTTAGAGATAAGTAGCATACCCGAGGGAGGAAATAAAGTTAAATAATTGATAATGTAAAATGGAAGATTTTGCATTTGAGGTTATAAGATATACCTAAGGGTATTAATAATACTAAATAAATAACAAGAGTCAACGTAGAAACTTTGATTTTTGG
>Ga0256836_1000584_pt1 | contig 18512 bp, 16 predicted proteins | sample 4561380metaG_FD_185974 | JGI IMG/M metagenome (GOLD analysis project Ga0256836, IMG submission 185974) | Hydrothermal vent microbial communities from Guaymas Basin, Mexico - 4561-380 | ecosystem: Environmental > Aquatic > Marine > Hydrothermal vents | place: Mexico: Guaymas Basin | collected...
GTGGTCTCTCCAAAGAGGTTCAGGAAAAACTTGCAGAGTTCAATCCTCCTACACTTCAGGCAGCTATGAACATCAGTGGTATTACACCTGCGGCTATTGAGATACTGCACATATATATACGAATGGGTGCAAAAAACAATAAAGTATGAGAATGTTCATTAAAGTACGAGAATATGCACACTAAAGTTTGAGAATGAGATAAGTTGATATGACAAAGCCAAAAAGTATTATTCCTGAGTTTATGATACAAAACCCGGATGATGTTTTTATGTTTTTAATGCCTTTAAATCTCAAACTTGATTATGAAAATTATGCTAACAGTCACTTTCGTGTAGCTGTTAAAAATCTTACAAAATCAGAATTTTTTACTACAGAACTTTCTCCTGAACTTTTTTTTACAAAATTTCGTTTTCATCAGGCTTATAAAAAAGGGAAACAATTTAGGCAATATAAACGGCCAAACAATGATATTAAATTACAAAAAAAGCAATTTCGAATTAATACGGAGCTTCCAAAAGACAAGTATGATGTAGCCTTATCGCATTACATGGATGATATGGAGATTGGCAAGGTATTGGGGTGGAGGAGAAAATACTTACAAGAAGCAAAAGAGATACGATGTCTTGTTTTTGAACAAGAAGATTATAATATCATCATTCCTCACTATGCGATTGCTGTATATTACTATTATCGTACAACAGTAATGCGTGAAGCGACTTTAAACTGTAATCTTGAAGATCTTTATATTGCTGCACATAATGATGGATATGATGCTTCTATTATAATTCCAAAATATGTTACACAAGCGGAAGCTCCATTTATATGCAGGTTTGCAACCGTAGAGGAAGCACATGAAAGATTTGAAGTTATTGGACAGTTTATTTTAAACTATGTACACCATAAGAAAAATAAATTAGGACAGTATCCTAAAAATGCACCGATAAAAGCGAAGTTTCCTATGGAAGATGTTTTTTTAATCGATGCAAAGGTTCATGAGTTTAGATATAAAGGCAAGAGAAGCTATTTCGTACATGAACTTGTGAATGATGACTCTTATATTGGTTTTAAAACACTGCAAGTATTGCGTGAGGATAAGCAAAACAGTATAGATATAGATTCACTTGATAAGTTACCGACTGTACCTAGAGAAGTTCCCGGGAAAACGACCGAAGTTTTAAAAATAGAAGGGGCAAGTAAAAGAAAACAGCATCGTACAGTTCGCACCAAGCGAAGACAATGTAATAGTTTAGTAGGTGTTAGCATTAGTGAAGATACGGTTACGGTAGAGGGGATAGATACACTTTTGAAAATATACAAAGAAGAAGCGAGTGATGAAACTACAGATCAAAGCCTTACAGAATCTTCTAAAAATACAGAGAAAAAAATCAGAAAAACCCGTGTTTCTAGTGAGTATGAAAAAAAGCGAGAAGAGAAGAAAGAATATACTCATAATTTTGATGAATTTCATCAATATATAAACCATCTAGAACAACAACCTGCTATAAAAAATCTTACTGTATCTCCAAACCAAAATATGGAAAAAGTTATTGATACATATACGGATAGAGAACATCATAAATGCCATATTGAAGGAAGACCAAGACAATACATCATAGCCACATTTCAATATAACACAATATATGTAGGACTTTTGGAGCTGGAAAATAAGCCAGGTACAGTGACAAGTACATGGGTCATATCTTCAGTAAAACCTATAAATCAAAGTGTATTTGAGAAATTTTTATATCATTTTGTTGATGAAGATAAAAAGATAAATGATATGAAAGCAGAGTATAAAAACAATATGCAGATGCGATTTTCTACTAAAAATCATGAGAGAGCTGAAAGTTTGAATAAAGAGGACTTGGAGAAGTGGATGGCTGGAGTTTTAGGGAAGATAATAATTTTAGGGTAGAAAATAAATATGGATTCAAAAACAGCAAGAAAAATCAAAGATAAAAATAGTAAAATTGAACAATTACTTGCAAAAGCAATGTGGAAAAATGATTTAAGATATAGAAAACAGTGTAGAGATGTTTTTGGCAAGCCCGACTTTTGTTTTAAGGGTAAAAAAATCGCCGTTTTTTGTGATAGTGAATTTTGGCATGGAAAGAAATTTTTAGAAGGTGAGAGGTTTAAAACAAATTCTGATTTTTGGGAAACAAAGATCAAAAAAAATATTGAACGAGATAATGAAGTTAATAAAAGATTAAGAGATGAGGGATGGAAAGTGATACGCTTTTGGGGAAAAGAGATCGAAGATGATACGGTAGAGTGTGTAGAAAAGATTAAAAAAGTTATGGAGACGAGATGAAAAATTATTTAATTTTATCTCAATATAGAGATAATTCGGAATATAATGATTTTATTGGGATCCTATATCACTTTCCTAAAAAGCATAAAAACTATATTCAACCCGGTTCAGAATTTATCTATTATGAGCCGTCTAAAAAAGGGAAAGGTGTCTATTTTGGTTACGGCAAAATAGAGAGTGTTTTTGAAGATAAAAAAGAAACCGATCACTACTATGCAAAAGTGGTTGATTATCAACCGTTCAAAAATGAAGTTCCGTTAAAAGATGCAAATGAGACTCTGCATGAAAATAAAGAACAGTATAATGCACAAAATGCAGTAAGATATACAACAAAAGAGATTATTGAAAATATATGTAAAAAAGGTGGCTTGCGTAGTAAAAATGAAGCTGTAAGTTTTAAAACAAGAGCAAGAACAGTAGATATGCTAGGACGGCAGCAGATAGCCGGTATTCCTACCGCAATTAACGAGTTATTTAAGAATGCACACGATGCGTATGCCGATGATGTGTTAGTAGATTATTATGTCTCTGACGGGCTTTTTGTATTGCGTGATGACGGTTTAGGAATGACTTTAGATGATTTTATTAATCGTTGGCTCACCCTTGGAACAGATAGCAAAGTAGATGTATCAAGGTCTCTCATACCGCCTCCTAAAGATCCGACCAAAGAAGATCGCCCATCTATGGGTGAAAAAGGAATCGGAAGACTTGCAATATCTATTATTGGACCGCAAGTTTTGATTTTGACAAGAGCAAAACGGTTTGTTGACAATAAAGAAAGTTATTATGATCTGGTAGCAGCATTTATTAACTGGAAAATGTTTGAAATACCGGGTGTAAATATCGATGAGATTACTATTCCGATTAAAACTTTTTCATCGGGCACTTTTCCTGATGCCAGTGATGTTTCCGACATGATACAAGAAGTTAAAGATAACTTGTCCCAGTTATCAGATAAAGTACCGGAAGATTTATTTCATGCTATATCTAACGAGTTAGAACAATTTACTATTGATCCTTTAAAAGAAGCAGAGTTTTTAAAAGAACCGGATTTACGGGTTTCAAGCGGAACACACTTTTATATTTTACCTTCCGATCCTATTATCAAAGAAGATCTTAATGTAGATAAAACCGAATATTCAAGACTACATAAACATTTGCTTGGGTTTACAAATACTATGACACCGAACCATAAAGCGCCTAAAATCAAAGCAGCTTTTAAATGGCATAATCGTTCGGATGATCTTTCAATTAATATTCTTGAAGAAGAAGAATTTTTTACACCGCAAGACTTTCTTAATGCTGATCATAGATTTGAAGGTGTTTTTGATGAATATGGAACATTTCATGGCAAAGTTTCCATGTATGGACAGGAAGCTATTGAATATCATTTACCATGGAATGGTGCAAAAGGGAAAGAAGTTGTATGTGGTTCTTTTTCACTAAATTTTGCGGCAATACAAGGTCAAGCATCTGAAACATCTATACCTATGGAAACCTATAAAATACTAAAAGAAAAGTGTGACCACATAGGGGGATTATATATTTATAAAAATGGTATACGTGTCCTACCGTATGGAGATAATGACTTTGATTTTTTAGAAATTGAAAAAAGAAGAAGCTTTAATGCCGGTGATTGGTATTTCAGTTATAGAAAAATGTTCGGTGCGATTGAAATAAACCATACAGATAATAAAGAACTAAGAGAGAAAGCAGGTCGTGAAGGATTTCAGGAAAATAAAGCTTATAGGCAATTTAGAGATATATTAGTTCATTTTTTAAAAAAGGTAGCTCAAGACTTTACTCATAATACAGGGATATATTCAGATATGTATTTGGAGGAAAAAGAAGAGCTTAAAAAAGCAGATAAAAGAAGAAAAAGAATTGAAAAACGAAAAAGCGAAAAATTAAAACAATTTTTAACTAAATTCAAAACAGCTTTGGAAAATATACAGGCTCTAAAACATGTTGATGAAGTAGATGCTCTTATTAAAAATCTTCATAGTGAGATAGATAATAGACTTACATTTAGCGATAATGAAAAACTTGCTTATGAAATTATTGCACTTGAAAAAAAGTATTTGGAAAAGTTTAAAGAGATTGAACAATCATATATCATATCTCGTCCTACCGGTGTGACCATCAAAACAAAAAGAGACAATGATCTTTGGATTACATATAAGTCTGAAAAAGATAATGCGATAGAAACGGTATTTAATCCTAAAAGGCAAGAGATAAGTTCAATCATTTCTCAAGCAATTGAAACGGCACAATTAGAGATAGATAGAAGAAAAAGAATAGAACAGTCATTAGATGAGATATACAAAGAGACAAAAAAAGAGATTAATGAAGAGAAAAAAGTAGTTTCAGAAAAAAAAGAAGAAGTGAAAAAAGAGGTTGAAGAAGCGACAAAGCACAGTATTAAAACAATTGAAGAGGCTATAAGAACAGTTGCAGAGGACTTCAATAAAACAGATTTTTCCGGTATGAGTGAAGATGAAATAGCAGCCAAAAGACTTGAGTATGAAGAGACTATAGAAAAAGTATCTCAGAGAGAGAAAAAAACACTTGAAACGATTAGTGCATTACTTGAGGGGGTGGATTGGGAATTTGATGATGAAGGTAATATCATTAGTGATCTTGATGTGCAAGAAGCTAACGAAAGAATATTAAGTGAAGTTCAAGAGCAGCATAAGTTAGATATGGAGCTTGCTCAAGTAGGTATAGCGATCAACATAATTAACCATGAATTTGATAGTAGTATTCGTACGGTTAGGAGAAATCTTAGACGATTGAAAGCATGGGCAGATGTTAATGAAAATATTGCAAGTATCTATAATGATGTCAGAAGTGGATTTGAACATATTGACGGTTATCTGTCTCTCTTTACGCCTCTGAATAGAAGACTTTACAGAAAAGAGATAGATATAAAAGGATATGAAATATCAGATTTTATTGAAAACCTTTTTAAAGTAAGGTTTGAACGACATGACATTACATTTAAAGTGACAGATAGTTTTAGAAAGCATTCTGAAAAAGGATTTCCATCTACTTTTTATCCGGTATTTATTAATCTTGTTGATAATTCGATTTATTGGTTAAAACCGCAAAGAAAAGATAAAGATGATAATGTAATCCAAAGAATAATTACTTTTGATACATTCGATGATCATTTTATTGTATCGGACAATGGACCAGGAATAAGAAAAAAGATTAAAGAAGTGATTTTTGATTTTGGATTTAGTAGTAAAGCAGGAGGTAGAGGAATGGGACTCTATATTGCAAAAGAGTCTTTAAATGAATTGGGTTACGATATACAACTATTAGACACAGACAAAGGTGCTACATTTGAAATCTTGAAAAAGGATGAAGAAAATGAATGAATTTTTGGAGTATTCAAAAGGGGTTATTACTGATTTTCTTCAAACAGTTGTGGTTGTAGATGATGAAGCTTTTTTAGATGAGGCTTGCCAAACTTCTATGCTTACAGAATTACCGGCTACGGTTGGTAGAGGAGTTACTAGTAAAAGAATAGAACAAACTTTTGTAGAGAGTGATAATTTACATCAATTAAATGCAAAAAAACTTTCTGATACTTTTGCTCAAAAGGGTCTTTTATGTACAACGTTACGACCGACTGATGATGAGATTAATACATATAAAAATGTATTAAAAAAAGCAGATATTGTTATTTTAGATTGGAAGTTGAAATCTGAAGAAGCCGATGGAAAAACGGCAAAAGAACTTATAAAGTCAATAATACAAGATACTGACGGCAATACTCAAAAATCATTAAGAAATATTGTTATTTATTCTGGAGAAAATAATTTACAAGAAAAAATAGAATCTGTAAAAAATGATTTAGCTGGTGAACTTGAAGAACCAAAAAGACCGGATGAATATTCTTTAGTTTATGATAATCTGCAAATTAAAATTTATGCAAAAAAAGCTACGCAAAGAAAACCGCTAGATACAAGTGTTTTGAAATATGAAGATGAGCTTGTAGAATCAATCATAAATGACTTTATAAATCAAACGGCTGGTTTAGTTCCAAATATGGCATTACAATCATTAGCAGAACTTAGAAAAAATACGCATAAAATACTTGGAGTGTTTTCAAAAGAGCTTGATGAAGCGTATTTATCTCATCGAATAATGTTACCAAACTCTTATGATTCTGAACTCTTTATGGTAAATATTTTGATTTCAGAGTTAGAAGCGCTTCTATTAAATTCAAGTAACGTGATGACATCATTAGCTATAGAGAATATCATGAAATGGGTTGATGAGAATTTTAATGAAGAGGATTATGTACGATTATTACATAATGAATTTGTAATATGTAAGGATGGTAATAAACCTGAAGGTGCAAAAGATTTTTTTTCTTATCCTAGTAATGTGCAAACTTTAAAACAGGGTACTAATTTATTAGATCTTTTAAAAGAAAAACTAGATAGTGATAAAGAGAAAGTAACAGAACTGATAAAAAAATTATTTACAGAGAATTTAGAAAAAACAGAATGTAAACTGATAAAGCAAAATGAAAAGAAATTAAAAAAATTACACGACTTTTCAAAAAAAATCTATAAATCGGAGCAAAGTGCACAAGAGATAGAAGATAAATTTGCCATTTTATCAACATTAACAACAAAGTACATGAATCCTAAGCCATACTTGACACTTGGAACTATTATAAAAAAAGAGGGTAGTTATTATCTTTGTATAATTCCCAGATGTGATGCAGTACGAAAACAAGAGGGAGAACATAGTTACCCATTTTTAAAGTTAAAGGAGAGTCAAGATAAATTTTCTCTTGTGATTAAAGATCCAAACTACAAAAAGTTTAAAATTATGGATAAACCTGAAGAACTTATTATGATTAAGATGAAAAAAGACAATGTTGATTCTAATATTCCATTATATGCAAACGAACTAAAATTTATAGGGATAGATGAATTAGATAGTGAAATAGAATATACTTGGATTGCAGAGCTTAAACGAGAAAAAGCTCAATCAATACTAAAAACTTTTTCTGATAAATTCTCTCGTGTCGGTTATAATGAATCAGAATATATTAGACGTGCTGCATTATGATAACAAACTATCTTTTAACTGTGAAGAAACATATTTAATAAACTTAGGAGGTAAAGCATTTCCAATCATTAGAGCAACACCTGTTTTCCCTTTTGAGGTTGAAAATTTATAGTTTTTAGGAAATGTTTGAAGTAAAGCAGCTTCTCTAAGAGTGATGGCTCTATTTTCTTCCGGATGTATAAAACGCCCTTTGGAAGGGTTGTCGCATCCACCGGTAATTGTAGGTGCTACATCATCCCATTTCATTCGCCCATAAACATCTTTAAATCCTTGCGGGTACTTAAGATGACAAGGTCGCCAATACTCTTTCGGTGTATCACTTCGACTTCCCCCGTCTTTTGGTAGAACTTCAAAATAGTCTAGCATTTTTTGTGTTCTTTTTGTCTTCCAGTCATGAAGTATATCACCGCTGCTACCTACGGAAGGTAGTGCATTTTTCCCACCTATAACATCTCTTACAGTTTTCTTTTTCATATTTGGTTTTTTAAGCATAAAAGCTTTCTCTCTCACCGTTGCTAAAACCATTCTTTTTCTGCGTTGAGGGACACCATAATCTGCTAGATTTACCACCTGGACTGTTTCATCATCTACATGATATCCAAGTTCTTTTAATTCTTTTAAAACTTTTTTCATGCGATCATCTTTTGCAAGACCGGGTACATTTTCCATCATAACGGCTTTTGGAAAAAGTTCTCTGACTAAACGCATATACTGAAATACCAAATCATTACGAGGATCATCAACTTTTACTTTACCGTTTTTGGTACGCATTGAAGAAAATCCTTGGCAAGGAGGGCAACCGGCTAAAAGATCAAGTTCGCCTTTATTTAAACCAGTGTCTTTAAATATCCTTTCAGCAGTTAAATCTTTAATATCTTGTTTAAGGATATAAGGAACTTTTTGAGCATGATTCATTTTAAAAGTTTCTATTGCTACAGGTTCAATGTCTAGTGCTAACAATGTTTTGAACCCTGCATCATGAAGCCCTTGTGTTAGTCCGCCTGCACCGCAAAAAAGGTCTATAGCAGTTAAATTCACATTATCCCTTTCTTTATATTATACATGTAATTATAGCATTTTTTGCGCATATCTTTAAAATATTCTAATGTATAAATATTATATAGTACAAATTTTATACATTAGAATTGATATCCATTGATTCATGCCAAATAAGAGAGAAAGCTTCAATTGCCTCTTCTAATTCTTTAAGTAAAAATCCACCAAATCCCATACGAATAGCTTCAAAATTTCCACCGCTTCGTTCTTTTGCAAAGTAGAGCTTGATTTTGTTTTTCTCTGCAAGTTGTTTGAATTTATTCCAATCAAACGCTACTGTTGGATTGATGAGTATGGCAAGTCCTGCACCTTCAGCGACAACTTCAAAGCTATTTTTGAGATGTTTTTTGAGTAAGCTTTTTAGGTGATGATGCTTTTTTTTGTTAATGGTACGGATCTTTCGTAAATGGCGCTCCCAATGCTCCTCTTTTATAAAAAGCTCCAATGTCTTTTGAGTTGTGATGCTCACTCGTGGAAAATGAGCATCATAACTCATCTTGTATAGTGATAGAAGTTGTTTGGGTAGTACCATATAGCTGACACGCAGAGCCGGTGAGAGAGATTTTGCAAAGGTACCCATATAGATTACTCTGTCGTTATTATCTATCCCTTGAAGTGAGGGGATGGGGCGATTATAGTAGACAAGTTCGCTATCATAATCATCCTCGATGATAAATCCACAAATACGGTTGATGTATTTTAAGAGTTTCACCCGCTTTGCAAGAGGCATCGTTACGCCTGTAGGGTAGTGGTGTGATGGTGTTATGTAGATGAGCTTTGCATTTGAAGTTTTGAGAGATGAAAGTTGCATCCCTTCATTGCCTACTTTTATCTTCTTTATTTTGTATCCATACTCTTCAAAAACTCTTCGTGCTACATGATATCCCGGTTCTTCCATCCCAAAGGCGTCAAATTTGTGTTTGAGTAGTTTTGCTACAAGAGTCATGGAGTCACTAAATCCACTACAGACAATGATTTGCTCGCTATCGCACTTTACGCCTCGCAAAGTGTTAAGATACAAAGCGATAGCATCTCGAAGACCAAGTTCACCTTGACCGTCGCCGTACGAGCCAAAATCGAGGCTCTCACCCATCGCTTTGTTAAAGCAACGCTTCCAAGTTTTTAAGGGGAAGTCTTCGCTTCTTAGTTGTGCCGGGAAAAAATCGTACTTATAATGTTGTTGTGGTGTGAATAATAGTGGAGGTGTGGCGTGGCTGTTCGAATTTTTGTAGAGGATATCGGCTACATAGTATCCACTTTTTGGTTTTGATTCGATAAATCCTTCGGCATAAAGCTGAGAGTAGGCGGATTCTACGGTAGTTTTACTGATGTTGTAAAGGGTGGCAAGCTTGCGAATCGATGGTAGTTTGTCACCTGCTTGTAGTTTGGAGAGTATCTCTTCTTTAAGTGCATTATAAAGTTGTATATGCAGTGGTATTCTAGAATTTTGGTTTAAAGTATACAAAACTGACCTTTTATTTTTAGAATAATTTGTATCTTTTAAAGAGTACAAAATTTTCATATAATAGCACAAAACATTTAAACGAGAGGATAAGATGAAGCAGATATTTGAGATTAAAGATCAAGAGATTATAAATGAGTTTTTCGATGAAGTAGAATATGGAACACTTGCAATTTGTGCCGATAATAAGCCCTATAGCCTACCGTTAAACTTTGTAAAAATTGGGGATGCACTTTATTTTCACGGTGCAAAAAAAGGCAAAAAAATAGATATATTAAAAGAAAATATACATGCATCTTTTAGTGTTGTCAAACCCTATTCGATGATACAGTCTTACTTTAGTTCAAGAGATGGACTTGCCTGTCCTGCAACACAATTTTTTAACTCTATCATTGCAGATGGAATGATAGAGTTTGTAGAAGATTATAGCCAAAAGGTACAAGCACTTGATGCTTTGATGCAAAAACTTCAAAGTGAAGGTGGTTATAAGCCACTCGATGACGAAGAGTATATCAAAGTGATTACTGCCACTTGTGTCTATAAGCTCAAGATAAAGCAGTTAACAGCAAAGTTCAAATTTGGTCAACATCTACCGCAAAAGAGATTTGAGATGATTATAGAGCATTTAAGAAAAAGAGGAGAAAACAAAGATAAGGCGACGATAGAGGTTATGCATAGGCTTAAAAATTGATTAGTATTCTTATAGTTGAATAAAAATACACAGCTGATGTTTGTTAAATATTAGGTAGAATACTTGTACAAAAAATATATTTAGATAAAAGATGAAATTATGAAAAAATATCTCTCAGAGAGTGAGATAGTCGATTTTTCAAATCAAGAAGTAAGTGCTCTTGCCAAAGAACTTGCAAAAGATTGTAAAAATGATACAGAAATAGCACAAAAGTGTTTTTTATTTGTACGAGATGAAATCCGTCATAGCGGATATTATCAAGACGATATCACTACATGTAAAGCAAGTGAAGTGTTAGAACATAAAACGGGGTGGTGTTATGCAAAAGCGATCCTTTTAGCAGCACTGCTTCGTGCAAACAAGATGCCGACTGCATTTTGTTATCAGCGTTTATCATGCAGTGAGTATGAAGATGGTGTGTATTGTTTACATGGACTTAACTCTGTATATCTTGAAAAATATGGCTGGTATAGAATCGATGCCAGAGGTAATAAAGAGGGTGTAGATGCGCAGTTTGTTCCTCCTGTTGAAAAATTGGCTTTTATTCCTCAAAAAAATGAATATGATTTAGAAGGACTATACAGCGAACCATTGCCGGAAGTTGTAGAAGCACTTCAAAACAATACTTGTTACAGTCAAATGGTAGAAAATTTTCCGGATATAAAGGAGTTTGATGAAGCTTGAACATGTTGTCCCTTGGGGAAGAAATTTATCAGAGTATAAAGAGATGGGACTTTTTAGAGATACCGACAAAGATAAAAAAATACTTGGTTGTGGTGATGGACCTGCAAGTGTCAATAGTGAACTCACAAAGCTTGGAGTAGATATCGTCTCGATTGACCCTGTTTACCGGTTTTCAAAAGCACAGATTGCAAAAAGAGTTGAAGAGACTTCCGATGTCATTGGTGAGCAGTTAAGAAAAAAACAAGACGACTTTGTGTGGAAAAATATACCTAATGTCGATGCCCTTATAAACTTACGACTGAGTGCTATGAGAGAGTTTTTAGATGATTACGATCTTGGTAAAGAAGAAGGGCGATACCAATACCAAGAGTTACCTAAATTAAGCTTTGAAGATCAAGCGTTTGATTTGGTGTGGAGTAGCCATTTTCTATTTTTGTATAGTGAACATTTTGATCTTGAATTTCATAAAAAATCTGTTTTGGAGATGCTCAGGGTTGCTAAAGAGGTTCGGATTTTTCCGTTATTGGATCTAAACAATCAAATATCGCCACATCTTCAGGGTGTTATGAGGTTTTTAGAACGCAACGGTTATATATGTAAGATAGAAAAATCCAACTATGAGTTTCAAAAAGGGGCAAATGAGATGTTGAGGATAACAAGTGCAGCAAATAGATGAACATAAAAATTTAAAATGGATATATGATACTAAGAATGTTGATTTTCATGAACTCTCAAACCTATACAAAATTGCTCCGCTTGGTGATAAAAAAGCAGAAGATTTAAAAGTAGTATTCTCAAATAGTTTGTATAAATGTTTTGTCTATGCAGAAGAAAAACTCATAGGTGTTGGAAGAGCTTTGGCAGATGGTGTAGATTGTTCCTATATTTGCGATGTTGCGATACATCCTAGGTATCAAGGACAAGGAATAGGCAAGAGTATAGTCGGTAAACTTGTTGAATTTTCTAACGGTTATAATAAAATAATTCTCTACTCATATCCGGGGAAAGAAGATTTCTATCGCAAGCTTGGATTTGCAAAAATGAATACTGCTATGGCTATCTTTAAAAATCAAGAGCAAGCTTTTGAGTGGCAGCTTCTACAAAAGGTTATTTAGCTCATGGGTAAAGAACAAATGAATCAACCAACCAGAGAAAAAATCCTGGATGTAGTCTTTGAACTTGTCTATATCCATGGGTATAACGGTATAAGTATGTCGATGATACTTAAAGAGTGTGGTATACCAAAAGGCTCACTTTATCATCATTTTAAATCAAAAAAAGATATGGTGCTAGCTGTTATACAAGAGCGACTTAGTCCAAGAATGGATGAGTTTTATGCGCTTGATGTAAGAGATGATAAAGATGGTATAGATACTATAATAGAATCAATTTTAAAAGTAGCACAAAAAGAGAATCTTTTAATATATGGATGCCCACTAAACCGACTGAATCAAGAGATGTCACCGATAGATAGAGATTTTGAAAATGCAATCAACATTATCTATAAAAATATAAAAATAAAAATAAAAAAAGTTCTTGATTTATCTTCAATACAACAAAGTATAGATACAGATTCTCTTTCTTCATATATCATAACGACAGTATGGGGTGCACTCTCTCTTAGCCCTTCAAATTCCTCTCAAGAGCAATATCTCAGCTCAGTACAACACCTTATAAATTATTTGCAATCACTTAAAAACTAAATTAGACCATTCAGTCTAATTGAAGAATAAAATTACTATACTTTTAGAACAGACCGATAGGTCTAGTTTAAACTAAAGGTAGGTAATGTTTATTATAAAACCTATAAAAGCAGAAGAAGTAACAGGTGAGTTAAAACTTATATATAAAAAAATTCAAAAAACACTTGGATTTGTACCGCCGCACTTTGAATTATTTACAACAATTGATGCTAAATCTTTGATGGATTTTATAGAGTATAATCTATACTTTAAAAATCATCCAAATTTAGATGAAGATTTATTGCCATATTTGCGACTCTGTATAGCTCAAAAAGAGTGTAGGAAGTATTGTATAAGTTTTAATACAAAAATGTTACAAGAGATGGGAGTAGATAAAGTGATACTTGATGACATATGCTCTAATATTCCCAAATTGCCGTTCGATGCAAAACAAAAACTTTTACTTAGTAAAGTTATTGATGCCATATATAATGCTGATAAATTTAGTAGGGATGATTTAGAAGAGTTGTATAGTGTAGGTTTTAGCGATAAAGATTTTTATGAGCTGCTGGGTTATGGAACAAATTTTATGGCAAAGAGTAAGATGATAGAGGTCTATTTAAAATAAAATTACTTTAGGGGAGTGTAAAATTATTATTCTAGTCGGCTTGCCGTTGATAAATTTTCACAAATCCCTTATGAATACTAAAATGACACCCAACAACATGAGCAACACTTTCTTGGGTGACTTTTTGGTTTCTTTTTTTAAGATAGTTAATAGCTCCGACAACTTCTGATTCGCTAATATCTCTACCGGTTTTATTTTGTACAGGTACCAGTTCTTCAATGGTTTTTAGATACCAAAACGGCACATTTTTAAATCCGTGTGTAAAATCTCTATGTGTTAAGTTATTATCTATTATAAAACTGTGCAAGTTCCGAGGAAAGTTTTGAAAAAGGTGATATACCATTGTGGTAAGTAAAAAGTTTTCAGAAATAAGCGATGCTTTTTTAGAACTATATCGTTGTAATTTTGTTTGGAGTTCTCTGTATTCTTTTGAAAGTGGGAAATTTCTTAGTTTGAGATCTTTTGTGGACTTGATTAATGCATAAAAAATTGTATAAGTTTGAAAAATCCACAGTGAGTGTACTTGCATACCTTGTAAGGTAAAGTAACCGTTTTTAAGTCCTGATTCAAACCATCTGATAGCTTCAAGTGCATAAAGATGAGTCTCATAGATTTTTTTTGGTCGCGTTTTTCGTAGATCTCTACCACAGTTATGACAGTAGATAACTGCATCATTCAAAGCCATTTTATGAAATCGAACTCTCTCAAAACATTTACCACATCTATCTACAAGATAAACCTGATGTTTGGGACAGGTATTATAAAAGAGGTGTCTCCACTCTTTACGAAAATAAGGAACTTTGTCGGTTCGGAGACATACAGGGCAGAACATAAGTCCAAAATGTGTACGTTTATCGAGAAGTTTTCTTATCTGTTTTGGAGGATAGAGACATTCATTGCATGTAAAGAGGTACCCTTCTTCGCTTCTGAGTGACATTTTGAGAATTTCTGAAATTGGAAGTTGGCTTTTGTTGGAGAGTAAGTTAAATAGTTGCTCATCATATCTAAAATCAAGATCGATTCTACTAAGATTGGCTCCTTCGTTTTTGATGTATGTCGTCGTAAAAAGAGAAAGTGTTCTGCCGTGTGCAAATGCAGTACGGGTCAGCCAGGAACTCAGCAGTTCATCCGGGAGTATTTTTGGAACAATATGAAACTTATAGTTTGTTATCCACTCTCGGTTGCGTTTATACATTTAGGTGAGTGTCGGCATATATTCTATATCTTCAAGAATGATTTTTTCTCTACCGGATCGTATTGCTTTGACTGCCGCTTTTTTGAGTAGGTTGACGGTACGACCGATAAGACCTTCAGATGCATAGTAAAGTGCACTCATAATCTCAGTATTTGTAACGAGGTTGGAAGCCTCTTTGAGTGGAAGACAGGTTTCATAAGTCGCAACAAATGAGCGGAATTTTTTGTCATTGTTCCATCTCGGGAGTTCAATTGATGGGAATCTGGAACTTGTCTCACCGCTTATGTTGAGTGCAGAGTGTGCTTCTCGTGTACCGGCCAATATAATAGTGAGCGAGAGTTTATTGCTAAGAAGTTTAAGGTCATTGACAAAAGCACGCTGTTTGGTAAGGTTACCGGTTAGAGCAGAGTGAATTTCATCAATGAGAATCATTTTTGTATTGAGTTTGCTGAGATAGTGCTCAGCAAGCCTTGCTTTTTCCAAGACCTTTTCCGTTCCTTTGTGTGGAACACATAATTGATCAAGTATATAGCTATAGAGCTTACTCTCATTTGGGCTGTTTGGAGCTTCAAGATAGAGGATGGGTATCTCATAAACCGTATCACCGTTTTCATCAACTTTATCAAGGGTAGCTTTATGCCTGTCATAAAATTTTCTCAGTATTGCCGTTTTTCCGTTGTGTGGATCTCCGTATATGAGAAGTCCTTCATGACGAAGTTGTTTAGGATCATTAAATTTGTCTTCAAGTATATCAAAGAGTGTTACGGCAGCATTGTATCCTATCCAAACATCTTCTTTGCAACATCTGATTCTCTCTTCATCGCTTTTGTTGAGATATTCGCGTGCTTTTTTTGTCAATCTTCTTTGCATTAAAATTTCCTACTCTACCGTATAATATTCAAAATCATCATCATCTTCTATATCATTGTTTTGTAGTATCGTATTGGATGGTGGAGAAATTTCAGGTATCTGTTTCTTTTCAAACTCGATTGTTCTTTTCATATGTTTTTTGGAACTGGCTGCGCGTCTTATTGATTTTTGTTCCCGTTTTGATTTTTCGGCATACTGATAAAGCCGTTCATGGGCTTCAAAGATGTCATGAGACTCTATACCTCTTCCCGTCACTGTCTTTTTCGCTTCAGAGATTGCTTGTCGAAGTTCTTTGAGATTTATAGCCGGTCGTTTGATATTTGCATAGGGTACAATGATATAATCATTAATCTCATCATCATACACATAGATTTTACTGATATCTCTTGGATCTCTTCTGCATATTACTTTCTTTGGTTGAATGTTTTTTGTTATTGTTTTATAACTTACAGGGATAATCCATTTACGCAGAGTCTCTGAAAAATAGGTAATGTGATCAATGGTAATGCCATTTTTCTGTACTGTTCTTTGCATGGCAGGTAATAGTGCCATTCTCAGCTTAAGTGTATTGGCCGGAACGGTTGGCAGGTATGGAATAGCTCCCTCACCGACACCAAGCATTCCTTGATAAAACTTCTCTTCAGGTGTCATGCCAATAGAGGTGTGTTTGGTTTTATGGTAAATGTTGACGATAAATTCCAAAAACCATTGTTCAAGTTCTTTAAGTGTTAAAGCAGCCTCTTTTTGGGAGTTGTAAGCACCTTTTTGGGCTATATTGGAAAAAGTAGTTCCCGGCAGTATATGGACAGTTTTCATAGCTGTTTTGATAGCACTCTCAACATGCCCTCCAAACTCAGGTCTTGCTACCGGACGCAATATATGTGTGATGCGGTACTCTTCCGCAAACCTTTGAAGACTTGTACTACGAAACTCTGCGGCATTATCCATGTGAATGGCTCGAGGTAAGCCATATACCGGCCACTCACCGGTGATATTATGGTATTTGAGTAGATCATCTTTTGGCAAGATGGCATTAAGCAGTGCTTGCCCCACACTGAAATAGCTTGGCGCTTCAAGTGAAATATAAAAGCCAAAGATCATTCTACTGTATACATCAATAGCCAAGGTGATACTCGGTCTTCCTATCTCTTGACGAGATTCTTCATCTACAATGATGACATCCATAGGTGTATGGTCTATTTGAATCACATCCAAAGGCATGTGAACATCGGGAAAACTTCCGGGAGTGCCTCTGGTGTCACGAACATTCAAACCTTTTCTATGCTTTGCGATAAGTTTTGGATTAAGCTGCTTGATGCGGTTTCGTACAGTATTTTTATTTGGTGCTTTTAGTCCTAGGTTTTTACATTTATTTTCAATTTTTAAATATATGAATGAGAGTGGGTATTGTTGTTTGTGAAGATATAGTTCATCAATGACGGATTGAACAATGGTATCTACAGATGGATCAAGTCTGCTCTTTCCTTTGCCACCACAATGGTTAAATGAATTACTTAGAGCACTGACAGTACCGTATGTTTCAAACTTCTGTATCCACCTATAGATGGTTGCCGTACTCTTTTTATGTCGCTTAGCAAGTTTTTGAACATCTTTTGCGGTTCTTTTCTCAAGTTCAAGTAATGGCTTGATGATGAGATAGCGTTCTTTTGCTTCGGCAAATTCTGTTTCACTGATGTCAACAAGCTCTTTTTCGATAGCAACTGCATTTTTAGACTCTTTTATAATCTCGCTGACTTTTATGATACTTTCTTTATAGGGAGGATGTATCTCTTTTGCTAACACTTCATCAAAAGATGCATAGCCTTTAATGACATACATTGTATCATTGCAAGTAAACTGCTTCCCTATATCAAAACGAATAATACTCATGAGGATAACTCTATAAAGGAATTCATACTGACTTTTGTATCATATAGGTCTGCTCTGAGTTTTCCAACAGCTACCAAGCCCCAAATAGCATTGGAGATAATTATGAGTTCTTTTGGATCTTGTGTGATTGTATTGGCCAGCTCTGATGCCGTAAGCTTTTCTGTAGCACACAGTGATAAAATCTGCTCATCATAACGGCTTTCTCTGCCGTGTGTTTTGTAGCGGTAGAGAAAATCAATATTATCAATGTAGGTCTGTGGATATTGTTGCTCCGTAAAAACAGAAAAGTTTATTGCTAACTCTTTACACGCCTCTCGAATAGATGTAAACTTTTCCTCAAAATACTCCCTCTTTTTTTCAAGTTCCTGAGTATATTTTACTTCAATGAGGCTATTTAGTTTGTTTGAGTCGGGAGTATATCTTACAAAACAATCAGCACTGTATGTTTTTGTTTTGTTTTGAAAATCAATGGTTATTTGAGGTTGTTCTTGGTAGGATGCAACATCATTATCAAACTCAAGGGTTAAGAAAAAAAACTTTTCCAGTTTGGATTCATAGGCGATAGATTTATTATTTTTAACACTTGGAAAGTGCCCTGTTACTGAGCGGTAGTTCTTCTTTATCTTGCGTTGTGGAAAGGTAATCATAATAGATAAATTATACAATAGTAAAATAAACAGATATATTCTCATACTTTATTGAATAATTATCAAGCTTTATTTCATAAATTAGATTCAAGATATGTATATTTTTAATCTCATAAATAGTACAATACTTCCAAAAATAAGGTTTTTTAGATGAAGAATTATGATTCTCAAACTTTAATAGATATGACAATGGGAAAAAAGAAGTGAGAACATTTTACTATGTCCAGACCGGACACCGCATAGGGCTTGACAGGTTTCGTCGTGCTGTTGCCATCTTAAATATATTAAACGATGCTGAT
>Ga0256836_1000585_pt1 | contig 18495 bp, 18 predicted proteins | sample 4561380metaG_FD_185974 | JGI IMG/M metagenome (GOLD analysis project Ga0256836, IMG submission 185974) | Hydrothermal vent microbial communities from Guaymas Basin, Mexico - 4561-380 | ecosystem: Environmental > Aquatic > Marine > Hydrothermal vents | place: Mexico: Guaymas Basin | collected...
TTCTTCTTGCAGTCGCTGAATCGTCAACCAAAAGCACCATTCCGCTGAATTTTTCTATTTCATCCAAATCTACATCTTCAAGGTTTGCTTCAAAAAGTCCCATTTCTTCAACAATGCTTTCCAAATCAAGTATCAAAAGAATTTCCCCGTTTTCTATTCTCGTAATTCCGGTAATTTTACTTCTGTCAAGTTTACCATGACCAACTCCAAAACTTGCAGGTTCGATATCAGCCCAGCTAATACGTCTTATCCTCTTTGCGTCATGAACGATAAAACCTATGAGAATATTATTAAATTCGGTAATTATTACTCTTTTTTTAATTGGGGCTTCATTTTCATCCGGGATATTAATTCCCATCCATTTTGCCAAATCCACTACAGGGACCACAACACCTCTTAAATCAAATATACCTTCCACATAATCTTCACTTCCGGGAAGTTCTGTAAGTTCTGGCATTTTTATAATTTCCCTAACTTTTGCAACATTGATACCATAAACACCTTCGTATATACTACCGTCCGGTTCTTTTTTATATAATCTAAAATCAACAAGTTCTAATTCGTTTGAACCAACCTTAAGAGTTTTATCGTCCATCATAACTAATTTCCTTTATTATAGGATTGTTTTCTAATTGTAATAAAATATAGCTTTTTGTGCAAACAAAAGCCGGTAAATTTATATAAATCCTGTCTGAAAAATGTAATATTTCACCCTGGTGATAATGACCTTCGATAATTATACCATAATCGTTTGATTTTGTTTTTTCTTTAATCTTTTTTTCAAAATTTTTCATTTTTTTACAAATTGTACGCTTTTTTAATATTTTTTTAAAAAGCCAGTTATTTAAAAAATTAAAACTTATAATATGCAAAATTTTATTTACCGCCAAAACTCTTATTATCTTAACATAAACTTTATATATATAATCCTTACAGGTCAAATCACCGTGTGTCAACAAAATATCTTTTTTTTTATAAATAAATGCATCGCTAAAAACTACATTGGGAAAAATTGTATCTACATTAAAATCGTGGTTACCAGGTGTGTAATAAACTTCCGTTTTGTAAGAAAGTGTATTTATAAGGTCTATCGCCTCTTTATTGTAATCGATTAAATATTTGAAAGGAAGCAGAAGATGAAATATATCTCCAAGGAAAAAAACCTGCGGGGGAGGATTCTCAATCCATTTTTTCAAAAGATTTAAAAATTCCTTATCGCCTTTTTTATAATGAACGTCCGCAATTATCACAGCATTGTTTTTTAATTCAACTTCTTTAACTTTTAATTTTTCACTTTTCACTTTTTACTCTTAAGGAATATATGCAATTTTAGGAAGTCCCAGTCCTTCTTCAAATCCGCACATTAAATTGGCATTTGCAACCGCCTGAGACGAAGCTCCTCTTAAAAGATTGTCAATTACACTGTTTATAAAAAGCATATCTCCGTTTTTTGCAGCAAAAATATCGCAATAGTGGGTTCCGGTAACATTTTTTATCTCCACAGGTTTATCACTGATTCTTATAAACTCTTCATTTTTATATTTTTGATTTAAAATTTCAAGTGGGTCGATATCTTTTTTTAGTTTAGCATAAATGCTTATCTGCATCCCTCTTGTAATCGGTAAAAGCTGAGGCACAAACGTTACGTTTAATCCCGTTTTTTCTTTTATTTCTATACTGTGGCGGTGTTTTATAGGATTATAAGCAAAAAAGTTTTCATTGTCTTTTACAAAATGTGTTGTGGCACTAAGCTTTTTACCGGCACCGCTGACACCGCTTTTTGCATCTACAAACACACCATCTTCAATATATTCGATAAACGGATAAAGCCCGAGAATCGTAGCTGTTGGATAACACCCCGGATTTGCTATAAGCGAGCTTTTTTTAATGTAATCCCTGAATATTTCGGGAAGTCCGTATGCTGAATTTTCAAGATTAGCCGGGTCTATGTGAGGACAGTAATAATCTTCGTAATTTTTCTGATTCAGTCTGTAATCGGCGGAAAAATCAACAATTTTTGTTTTTCCGTACAGCTCTTTTACTAAGCCCATTGCCGTTTTGTGAGGTACGGCTAAAAAAACCAAATCATAAGAAGCTATTTTTTTTATGTCGGCTTTTTGAATGTCTGTTTCAAAAACACCTTTTAAAGAAGGATAAATTTCCTCAATCCTTTCACCACCCTCGCTTCCGAAAAGCCCTGCTATTTCAAAATATGGATGATTTAAAAGTATTTTTATAAGCTCAAGCCCAGTATAGCCGCTCGCCCCTACAATCGCAACATTAATTTTTTTCATTTCAATTCTCCACTTTTTATTTTACATTTTCCATTGAATAATTTTCCATTTATTTTCCTGTGCTTCCAAACCCGCCGCTTCCGCGCTCTGTATCGCTTAATTCCTCAACTTCGACAATTTCAGCCTGAATAACCGGAGCAATTACCGCCTGAGCTATTCTTTCACCCTTTTTAATCTCAAAAGGCTCACTGCCGTGATTTATCAAAAGAACCTTTATTTCCCCCCTGTAATCGCTGTCAATAGTCCCTGGAGTATTTAAAACGGTTATCCCGTGCTTATATGCAAGTCCGCTTCTTGGTCTGATTTGCACTTCGTATCCGAACTCTATTTCAAAAGCAAGTCCGGTGCCTATTAATTTCCTTTCTCCCGGATTAATAACTACATCTTCTATTGAGTGCAGATCAAACCCCGCCGCTTCTTTTGTCTGATATGCGGGAATTATTGCCTTTTTATTTAGCTTTTTGATTTTTATCTTCATTTTAACAGCTCACGAAGCGTTTTTTCATCTATTTCCAAAATAGAAGCAACTTTTTTTTCATCTTTAAAGGCAAGTATAAGTTTATTTGCTATTTCTTTCATTGCAAGCATTTTGCCCTTTTCCATGCCCTTTTCTATACCCTTTTCCATGCCCTTTTCCATACCTTTTTCAAGTCCTATTTCGTAACTTGGCAAATCTTCCCATGTTAAATGTTGAAGTCCCATTTCTTCCTCCTTAATTGCCTCTTTTAAATCTCTGCTGGTTGAAAGCTCCTCTAGCATTAAAATGTATCTTTTAAAATCGTTTTCATTTTTTGTTAAATGATAAAGCCTTAAAAGTATATTTTTAATAATTTCTTTCGGATTTTTATCTCCGAAATCACAAAGAATAGCCAATACCAAAGCTTCAGGTTTGTCAATTTTCAAAAATCTATCACAAGGAATTGTTTTTACATCAATTATATTATATTTAAAATTAAAATATTTTGTTTTAATTTCATCTTTCATATAATTTTTGCTCTTACCAATAAATATAACATACTGCAAAATTTCATAATCTTTAAACCTCGAATAAATTTCCAAAAAATACCTCGCCATTCTTACAGGCATATTGTAATCATTATTGCTTTGAAATTCAATATGTATAATTTTATCGGATGCCTTTACTAAAACATCCGCTTTTCTGCTTTCAATTTTTTCAAATTCTATATCCAAAAATTCGATATCGTTAACTTCCAAACCGATAAAATATTTCAGTATATCTTTAACAGTTTCTTTTGTTATATCCTTAAGAATTATGTCTTTTTTCATGAAAAACAGATATTCTCAAAACATATTTTATCTATTTCATACACTTTAACGCCTCCCGGCAGATTTACCTCAACTTCATCTCCAACCTCTTTTCCAATTAACGCTTTAGCAAGAGGAGAATGATAAGAAATCAGTCCTTTTTCCGGGTCTGCTTCAGGCGCTCCTACGATTGTATATTTTTCCTCTTCATCCGTATCAACGTCTATTAAATAAACGGTGCTTCCAAACGCTACCCTGTTGTGTGCATGTTCGCTTGGGTCAACCACTACGGCTCTACTTAATATGTCGCTAAGTTCTGCTATTCTTCTTTCTATATGCGCCTGTTTTTCTTTAGCCGCATGGTATTCGGCATTTTCTTTCAAATCTCCAAGTTCCCTTGCCGCATCAATCTCTTTTGCGACTTCCGGTCTTGCTTTTGTTTTTAAATATTCAAGTTCTTTAGATAGTTTTTCATATCCGTGTTTTGTCATCGGTTCTTTATGCATTATAATCCTTTATATAGTATATTTTTTAGTAATTATATCAAAACAACAAAAAGCTTTTATATACTTGTTTGGTATATTGGTAATTGATGTATTGATTTTTAAAGGTTATTAAGGTTAGTTAAGGTTATGAAAGTTTTTAATTTACATTTTACATTGTCTAATTTTCTATTTTATCGCCCTTTTTCACCCTCTTTTGCCCTCTTTTCCTAATCTCTCCCTTTTCTTATCAACTCAACCACTTTTTTAGCACTTCCGTGCTTTAATATTTCTCTGAGTTTTTTGGATTTTTTTTGAAATTCATTAAAGTCGCTTTTTTGAAAATCATTTATCAAATCTTCAATCTCAAAATCCTGCAAATACTCTTTGTGAAATTCCCCAAGCCCCTCTCTTTCAAAAATAATATTCGCAAGTCCCACATAATTTAGTTTAACAAACATTTTAGCTATAATATATTCAATTTCCCTGGCTTTATACATCAAAACAAACGGAGTGCCGATTATTGCAGCTTCAAGCGTAGCCGTTCCACTGCATATATATGCAAAATCGCTTTTTAAAAGAGCTTCTTTAGCATCAAATACAATTTCAAATCCGCTTACATCACCGTATATTTCACCCAAATTATCTTTATAAATTTCAGGCACCGCAAGTATTTTGTTTCCCGGAAGATGCCTTATAAGCTCCCTGAATACGGGCATCAGATTTTTAATTTCACTCTTTCTACTTCCCGGCAAAAAAGCAATATTTCCGTATTTTTTATCATCCCTAAAAACCTTAATTTCATCCAACAGCGGATTCCCGACATATATCCCCTCTTCCCAGTATTCCCTTTCAAACGGAAAAATATACGCCTTAGTATCCACATATTTATTGACATCTTTTATTCTTCCTTTTTTCCATGCCCATACTTTTGGGAGAATATAATAAATTATTTCAATCTCAGGGTTGATTTCTTTTATTTTTTTAGCAACTCTTAGATTAAAAGAAGGCGCATCTATTAAAAGCACTTTATCACACTCTTTGCTGAGTTTTGCCAGTTCGTTAATAGCCTTTTTAGCAAGCTTTATTTTAGGCAGTACATCCAAAAATCCCATTACGTTAAACTCATTCCCGTCAATTAACGGCTCACCCAGACTTTTGTCAAACACACCGATAATTTTCCATTTTCCATTTTCCATTTTCCATTGATTTAATATCTCTTTTAAATGCAAGTTTGCACTAGGCTCAAGAGCGCTTACTAATATCTTACCCAAACTCCACCTCGTTTTGATGAATCACTTTTTTAGTTTTCTTGGCTTTTTTATCCGTTTTTTTTTCATTTTTCACTTTTAATTTTTCGCTTTTACTTTTGACCACTTCGCCGTCTATTATACAGCATCCGAAATTTGTCTGCATACACATTTATACCTCCTTAAATTTACACTCGTCAATATAAAAAATTTTTCCCTTAGCTTTTTTACCCGTTATTTTTTCCACCGCCGATTTATAGTTGTTTATTTGATCCACATATTTGCTTTCATCATTCGGACGTGTAGTTTTATAATCTATTATCAAAAGTTCTTCTTCTACAAACAAATCTATCCTCCCTACCTTTCCTTCAACAATATAGGCAAGCTCTTTTTTACCGTTTGGAATCAGAGGTTTTGAAGCCTCATACATTTTCTTAACTTCCTCAATATCACAAAAATCACCGTATCTGTTTCTAACGGCTTCTAAATCCTCGCATTCAAACGCGTAATGCAGTGCGTTTCCAAGAAAAATGGCTTCGTAATCGTTTGGCTTGTATTCTTCCTCTTTAATTAAATTTTCCTGTTTTCCGATATTTATTATTTCGATTTTTACAGGCTTAGTTTTTTCTTTATTTTTATTTTCGCTTGGAATAACCTCGCCTTTTTGCATTTTTTCAAGACTGCTTACAAAAGCCGAATAGCTTTTATCCTGTTTTGTTTTTTCGCTTCTTTTTAAAATTATAAGGGAGTTTTTAGCCCTTGTAAATGCGACGTATTCCGCATTTTTTTTGTCTTCCTCTTTTAGGCGCTCTTCTTTTTTTAAAATTAAAGAATAATTTTTATCAATTATCTCCCTATTTGGAATTTTTAATTTAATATCTTTTAATTTTGCATCTTCGTAATAAAAAACAATATTACCGCTTGGATTTTCTCTATCGCTTAACCTGTCAAGAACTATAACATTATCAAATTCAAGCCCTTTACTTTTATGAATGGTCATAATTACAATTCCGTCAAACTCACTTAACGGCAACTCTTCTTCATATGAATCAATCTCTTTGACAAAATCAAAAAGAGTGTCATATTTTTTAGAGTGATAAAGAAGTTTTAGACTTGCTTCATCTAAAAGGTTAAATTTATCAATTATCTCTTTTATCATCAAAACAGGTCTATCAATTTTTATATCAATCTCTTCTTCACTCCATTTTTTCCCAATTAATGAGAGAAAATTTAATTTTTCGATTTTTAATTTTGGATTGTTTAGATATTTCATAAGAGAAACAATCGCTTTTGCGCTTTTTTGTGAAATTACTTTTGCCTTTTTAGCGCTTACCGCTTTTTTACCGCAACTTGCTAAAAACTCGCTTAAATCTAAAATATCCTCGTTCTTATGCACAAGGACGGCAATATCTCTGTCTTTTACTCCGTTTTCATTTAAAAATTTAATTTTTTCATAAACTTTTTCAAATGCATTCTCTTTTGTAATTTCATCAACCTCAATATATCCCTCTTTTTCGCTTTTTACTTTTTCTTTCAAATCAAATTTTTCATTTACAAATTCGACTATATTTTTTGCGCTTCTGAAATTTGTATCAAGTCTTTCAACCTCTAACCCAAAAGGCTTATATCTTTTTGCAACCTCATCAAAAAGCTCTTTTTGACCTCCGCGAAAACGATAAATTGCCTGTTTTTTATCGCCTACATAAAAGAAACTCCTAAACTCTTTTCTTCCAATTCCGCTTGCAATTTCGTCAATTATAGGCTCAAAAATCTCCCACTGAGTAATAGAAGTATCCTGAAACTCATCCATTAAAATATGATTGACCCTGCTGTCAAGTCTAAAATATAAAAAGTCTCTGTTTAGCTCCTCTTCTCTTAAAAGAGCATAAACTAAATGCTCAATATCCTTAAAATCAAGTAAATTTTCATCTTTTTTTAGCTTCCATTTAAGCTGTTTGTATTTATCGTAAAAATCAAAAAGATTTTTAAAGAATTCATATTCCATATAATCAAAATACTTTTTAAAAAACTTTTTAAGTTCAACTAATATATTCTCAAACCAATTCTGATACAATCCTTTTTTCTTAAAATAAGAATATTGTTTTAACTCCTCTTTTGCAAACCAAGTAGTATATGGTACTTCGTAAAAATCTATATTTACAGCTTTTATTGCGCTATTGCTTGATAATTCATGATTTAGAATATACTCTTTTAATCTATTAAAAGCATTTTTTGCCTTAGTATCGTCAGGCTTTTTTATTGGCAAAAGAATTAAGTTTTGAAGCTCTTTATCTTTTTCATAAAGCTCTTCAAATAAATTGATAAGTTTTGTAAATTTTTCTTCTTTTTTTGCAATATCTATTAAAGTTTTAAAATTTTTTTCATCCAAACTTTTTAAAAAAGCTTTAAAAACAATCTCATTATCAACCGCCCCAATATTAAAATTGCTTCTTACTCCCGCAAAATAGCTGAATTTCCTAAGGATTTTATTTATAAACGAATCAATCGTCTGAATATTTACATCGCCTTTTAAAAACTTCTCAAGCAGATTATTTTTTCTTTTTAAAAGTTCTTCTTTATTTATACCTATTTCATTACAAATCATATTTACAACGTTTTCATCATTTCCTAATTCTTTTAAAAACTTGACGATTCTCTCTTTCATTTCGTTTGCGGCTTTATTCGTAAAAGTAATAGCCACGATATTTACGGGTGATTCCACATTCAAAAGCGAAATATACCTGTTTGCCAATCTAAACGTTTTGCCGCTTCCGGCACTCGCACTTACAGCCAATAGTCTTTTCATCATTCTCTCCCGCATGCGGTTTTGTATTCGCAGTACTTGCAAATCTCAGCCGCAGTTTTTGTTTTTTCTTTTCCGTTTATTTCATACACAATATCCTCGGCTTCTCTCACCTTTTTTGGAAGGTTACTCAAAACATCATCAAGCGTCTTAGTTTTTACAACGCCCTCTATTTTTTTGGAATTAAAAATATCCCAAATTATCGTTTTTATGTTTTTACCCTTAAAATTTTCCTTTGCCCACAGAAAATAAAAGGTGGTCTGAAGCTCATACGGATAGTTTTCGCTTGATTCGGCGCTTTTTGAGGTTTTATAGTCAATCAACACTATTTCGTCGTTTTTTAAATCAATCCTGTCAACCCTTGCGGCAAGGTCTAATCCTTTATAATTAAATTTAATGTATTTCTCAGGCAGGGTTTTGGAATATTTCATCTCTTCAAAGTCTTTTTTTGCAAACTTTTTGATTTTATCATCCCACTTTACAAGCACATCAAAAAGCAGCTTTTTATCGGTTATTCTTTTTGTTATTTCGTCAATCAAAGCATTATAATATTCTTTTTCATTGTTTATTTTACTTTTATTTTTTACAACCTCTTCAACCGCATCATGAAAAATATTACCAAAAAACTCCTCTTCGCTCTCTTCTTCATTAACAATTTCCAAAACATTGGCAAAATAATATCTTTTTGGACATTCTATCAGGGTTTTAAGCTGTGTCGGATACAAAGGAAATTTGATATCAAACTCATCATCATACCGCGCGATTTCTTTTTCTTTAGAATACTCAAGCACGGCAAATTTATATTTTTCGTCAATTTTTACCGCTTTTTCCTCATCAAAACCGGGATTTAATTCATACAAAAAGCGGCTTGGAGATTTTTCTTCGTTTTTTACGTAAGATATGGCAACTTTTTTGGCGTTTTTTATTATCTGATAATAGTAATGTTTTTGCAGATTTTCCCTATCTTCTTTTGTGGGAAGGTTTGAGTGTTTTCTGATAAACGTATTTAAAAACAAATCACTCTCACTGACACTTGGCACTACATCTTCATTAAAATCAAGTATTATCACACCATCAAACTCCATTCCCCTGCTCTCAAGAACTCCCATACAGGTCACAAGTCCGCTGTAAACGTCGTCAAAACTTTTATCTTTAAGCCTCTCAAGTACAAAATACAAAAAATCTTTTTTATTATCAAAAAACTCTTCAAAAGTTTTGAGTCTGTAAAGCTCTTCGTCAATTACCTTAAGCTCTTTTGGAGTCGCTTTTTCTCTTATAAACTCAATCAAATCAAGTTTTTCAAACTCTTCAATAACGTCTTCGCATTTTTTCAAAGCTTCTTCATCTCCGCTTAAATATTCAAAAATCGATTTTAGCTTGATATAAATATCGCTGTTTGTAAAACTCTCCCCCATTGCAAAATTAAGGTTTCTTTTGGAATCAAAAAGCTTTAAAAATTCACTAAACTCTTCATCGGGCAAAATAACGGCGATTTTTTCAGGTTCGATACCATCACTGTAAAATTCCATAACTTTTGCAAATACGTAATTTATCTGATTTATTCTCTCACTCACGTATCCTATTTCAATATCCGGAGAATTCTTATTTTCAGAAATTTCAGTCAACTTTTTGTTTTTAAAATCATAAACATAGCGTCTGTTTTGTTTAAGGTTTGCTGTTTTTAAAGATTTCTCAAGCAGCGGAATATTAAACCTGTCCGTATCAAATTCAATAAATATGGGCACCTCTATTTTTTCCAAAACTTCCATATCAAAACGGCTTAAATACCCGTCAAGCCTCATCTCTATCTTATCAATCCCCTCAAGCAGTCCTTCGTTTATTCTAAAATCTTCAATCAAAAATTTATCAATATACCCGTCTTTTTCGAGCAGGTTTTTATAATTTTTCAAAATCTCTTCCAATATTTCGAGATGATATTCATAATCAAGATAAACATCGCTGAGTTTCACCCTTTCAATATCAACCCTTTCTAAGAAAAGCTCATTAAAAAACGAAAATATAAAATCGCTGTCACTGAAAAAATCCAAAAAATTGCGGCTGATTCCAAGACGCTCTAAATCTACGTTTTTTACCGCTTCAAAAAGATATTTTTTTCTGAGGTCCTTATCGACAAACTTTACTCCCTCAACCACGACTATTTTTTGCAAAAACTCCCCAAGCGTATAATATTTATCGAGAAACTCATTGTTTTTATCTTCAAGCCATTTTCTAATCTGTCTTTGGGTTGTAAAAATTTTAAGGTTCATTTTGACTCCGTTCTTATTTTTACTATTTTAATTATAAAATAATCTTCAATTAAAATTGTGTCGGTTATAACTAAAAAAATCATATTTTACCTAAAATCCTAAAATTCTGCTCTCATACCAATACACAAAACAAATCTAACGTCTTTCACTTTTTTTACCCTTTTTACTTTACGATTTTTTAGTAAAAAAATGCTAATTTGGTATAAGTTCAATATGTTCTTTTGAAGCGGCTTCAATGTTTAACTCTTCCATTAAATCCTCTACGTCAAGCCCTCTGAATCTTTTTCTCTCAAAATATAGTTTCAATATTACGCTAAAAAGCACCGCTTCTTTATATTCAAGCTCAAATTCTTTTTGTAAAAACTCTATTTCTTTTGTTTTTTTAGGATGTTTGTAGAAATTTTCAGCTGAAGTGATTGAATTAAGAAGTGAATGTAATACCATTTGAGCTCCTTGATTTGATTTATAACATTTTAACCCTTTAATAAGTCATATTGTGACGTGTTTAAAAATTTACTCTTTTATGATATAATACTTATAAACATAAGTATAAGGATAAACCATGAAAGCAATAGGAATAAGGGAACTTCAAAAAAATCCGTCATTAATAACCAAATGGCTTGAAAACAAAGAATATACAATTATTACAAAAAGGAACAAACCGATAGGAATAACCATATCATTTGATGATAAAATCATAACCGAAGGGCTTAAAACATCTTTTTTAATAGAAGCGTATCAAAATTCCCTTATAGGACTTGGAGAACTTGCAAAATCTTTGAATATGAATAAAAAAGAAGCCATGAAATTTTTATCTTCAATAGGGGTTGACGTAATTGATTATGATTTTGATGACGATTTAAAAACGGCTGAAAAGTTTTTGTAATGATAATAAGCGACAGCACTACCCTTATCATTTTAGGTGATTTAAAAAAACTTGATTTGCTTGCTGTTTTTGAAAAAGTTTATATTCCCAGAAAAGTTTACGAAGAAATTACTTTTAAAAACGATATTAAATTACCTGAATTTATAGAAATTATTGAAACTCCAAAAAACGACCTTTTAAGCAATCTCAAAAGAATTTTAGATGAGGGGGAAAGCGAAGCAATCACCCTTGCGGTTGAAAAAAATCTCCCACTTATTATAGATGAGAAAAAAGGCAGGAAAATCGCCAAAAACCTTGGTGTTGAAATTATCGGACTTTTAGGTGTCTTATTTCTAAATTACAAAAAATGCAGCCTTTCAAAAAAAGAAATTGAGAAGTTTTTGGACACTGCCCTCTCAAACGGATACGGAATATCCGAACAACTTTTAAAGCAGTTTTTTGAAAATATTGATTAGCTTATTTTTAAATTTTCACTGGTAAACTCAAAAAGATTCAAAAATTTAACATCCTTGCATTTTTCAAGCTTTTGTTTGATTTTTTCAAATCCTTTTTTATGTTTTTTACGTAAAATAAAAATCATAACCACATCTGAAGAATACACAATTCCGATAAAAGGTTCTTTTATATCTTTCAATTCACTGAAAAGCCTATAAACTAATCCTGCCATTAAAACCTTATGGTCAACCATTAAAAAATGCTGATAAATTATTAAAGATTTATCCATTTTCCACAATTCTTTAATTTCAGATAATTTTATATGTTTTTCAGAGTTTTCATTGTTAAATTTTATACCGTTGTCAGGATCGGCAAAAACAATATCAAAATTTTCAGCTTTCTTTTTCAATTCTTCAAACCATATATTCCTATTGTTATAATTATTTAAATTCTCATCAAAAAAGTCTATATTATCCGAAATTAAATTCTTATTTCTTTCAATTACCCTTAAATTTCTGTTTTTGTGAGCTTCTTTTAAAAAATCAAATAATTTTTTATTGCACTTACTAATATCATTATTTTTCTTAAATTCTTCATACATTTTTCCCAAATACTCCCTCTTATTTCCATCTTTTATTTTTCCATCATCATTTGTTAAATACCATGCAACTAATAGTTTATCATCACATCCTTCCATAAACCATTTTAATAACGTATATTTCTTAAAATCGTGAATATCCCCAAAATATTGATTTTTCATTGTTCTTCTTTCAGATTTATTTCTTTGTTTTTTATCATAACTTTTGCTCTTGAAAGATTAAATTCATCCATTTGACTTATTACATTGCCGTCTTTATCAATCACCAAGTATTTATCAAACCAGTCGCTTTTGTAAATGTAATTTTGAATTTTACCCCAAAGGTCTAATTTGCCGTTATTTTTTTTATAATGATTTTTAACATATTCTTTAACATATTCAAACTCATCTTCTTTTGTATCAAACTTTTTCCTATCAATTGAAATATTTCTCTTCCCCTCCATAAACGCCAAAACAAAAATGGGTTCATTTTTTCTTTTAAAATTTGTATTTACAAATAAATGTCCTGATTTTCTGCTCAATTTCTCTCTTGTTTTTTCAAAAATTTTCATATCTTCATCATCTCCGCATAATTCAATAACCTTTTTCAAAAACAACCCACCCGGCAATACAAAGTCATATTTGAAATTACTCTTTAAAAACGCTTCAATTCCGTTTTTTTCTAAAAAATCCAGTTTCTCCAAGCAAGGTTTTAAATTGTTATAGCCTAGTTTTTTACATAGAAAGTTTTTAACTTTAATTGTAATCATTTGAAGCCTTTGAAGTTTTAAGAAATTGTAAAAGATTTAGGAATTATATTGTGACGTTTTTGATACAATTACAAAAAAGGCAACCGATGAAGGCAAAAGAATACACCAAAACCCTATCAATCCTGCTTGATTTGATAAACAGGTTTTATGCAGGTGAGAGTCTAAGCACGAGTGATATTGAAAACATATACGGCATTTCAAAACGCTCCGCCCAAAGATATATCAATTACCTCAAAGAAGCCGGATTTAATATTAAAAGAAAAAGCAGAAAATATTATCTTGAAAATATAATCGACGACGAAAAAGAGATGATTTTCGAAGCAATAGAATCAATTGCCAAAAACGCAGGGATTGAAAAAGAGATTTTGCCTCTTCTTAAGCAGTTAAAACTTATAAGCGAAGAAAACGTCTTTTATTCAAAACTTGATATCGAAAAAATAGAACCCTTTACTTTCAGAAAAATAGAAGAAGCCATTAAAAACAGGAAAATTATCAAAATGAAATACAAAATGGATAATGAGCTGTATGACATGGATATCAAACCCCTTAAAATTTCAAATTTTGACGGATACTGGTATGTAAACGCCCTGAATCACGAAAACAAATACCGCACCTACCACATAAAAAGCATAAAACATCTTAAAATTACGAATGAAACGTTTGAAGTAAAAGATGATATATTAAAAAACCTCGATAAAGCCGTCAACATCTGGTTCAACCCAACCGCTAAGCCTTTTACGGTGGAGCTTTTTGCTGATAAAGACGCAACAAAATACCTTGAAAGAATACCTATTTCAAAAACACAAAAAATCATTAAAAACAGTGATGACACTTCAACAATTTACCTTGAAATAACCCATGAAAACGAAATTATCCGTAAGCTTCTAATGTGGATACCAAATCTAAAAGTTATAAGCCCGAAATGGCTTGATGAAAAAATTAGAAAAATGATTAAAGAATATTAAATGGACTTATTTAAAATCATAAACCAACCAACCACCGAAGAATTTAAGCGTCTGTATCACGGAAGGGGAGAAAAAACATATCCGTTTTTAACGATTGACAGTATTGATGAGATTCTTTTTATTCAGTTTTATGAAAAAGTGGATGAAAAACCGTTTTTGGAGATTTTCAAAAAAGCCCCGGAAAAATATAGGAATATTATCGTTAAAAGACGCTATTTAATGGACAATGAAAAATTATTTGCATTAAGAGGAATTATTCCCGATAATGCGGTGGCTATTGAAAACGGCATGAAATTCAAACTAAACTTTTACAATCAAAACATCGGATATTTCGGGGATACCAGAAATGCCAGAAGCTATGTGGAAAAAATAAGTAAAGACAAAAAAGTATTAAATCTTTTTGCATACACATGCGGATTTTCACTGTTTGCCAGAAGGGGCGGGGCAAAATACATAGCAAATGTAGATATGAACAAATCCGTCCTCGCAACAGGCTTGACAAACCATCAAATAAACTCACTTGATATTAAAAACATTTCATTTTGGCCTTATAACATCCTAAAAGCATTTACAAAGATAAAAAAACACGCCCCCTACGACATAATCATAATCGACCCTCCCACACACCAAAAAGGCAGTTTCATAGCTTCTAAAGACTATATCAAAATCATCAAAAAACTCCCGTCGCTTTCACACCAAAACACTACACTTTTAGCGTGTATAAACGACCCTAAAATCACTAAAAAAGATTTTATAAGTTTAATCGAAGAAAATACGGAATTTAAAGTAAAAGAGGAGATAACCCCTCCCAAAGAATATACAAATTCAACATTAAAAAATTTTGTATTTATTAAATAATTCTAAAAAAAGGGCATTTTTATGTTTTAAACATATTTATTTTATTATTAAGTTCTTTTACTATACCCCCTAGTTTACCAGCTATTGTTTTCAAAGACTCAGCTACCTGTTTTGTTACATTACTTTGAGAAAGTAATCCCCCTACCTCTTTTACTACGTCGTTTATATGGGCGTTAATCTCTTCTGTTTCTTTCAAAGCATTATGAGATTTTTCAATTGTCGAATCGAGATGTTCTTTGGTTGAATTGGTTTTTTCCACAAGAATAGCGGCTTTATCGGTAATTTTAAGAAAACTTTCTGACGTACTTTCGATTTCATTTTGAGTTTCTACAATACCCTGGACAATGATATTTACCGCAGCATCTATTTCACCTAGGCTTTTTTGTGTTCTTTCGGCGAGTTTTCTCACCTCATCCGCAACAACGGCAAATCCTCTTCCATGCTCGCCCGCTCTTGCTGCTTCTATCGCTGCATTTAAAGCAAGTAAATTTGTTTGGTCGGCTACTTCTTTTATAATAGAAATTACTTCTTTAATCTGATTAGATTGTTCGGCTAAAGCGGTAATTTTTTGAGAAATACTCATTTCATTTTCTGATTCTTTTGTAATATCATTTATTACATCGTTTAATGTTTCGATAGTGTCTTCAAGTACATTTTTAGTTTTTTCTATATCACTAACAGTAGTATTCAAATTAGTACTTGCAATTTCGACATTGTCTTTTACATCAGCAGTTAATTTTTCTAATTTATGTATGCTTTCAAATTGCGTACATAAACTTTCTTGTATTTTATCGGCTGCTGCTTTCGTATCGTTTGCTGACTGAGCGTTTATACGCATAGAAGATTTAATATCGTCAATTATTAATTTAAATTTTTCAATAAAAGAATTTAAATCTTTAGCTATCTGTCCTATTTCATCTTTAGAATCTAAATTTAATTTTCTTGTTAAATCACCATGAGATAAATATGAAATTTCTTTTCTTATATAATTAATAGGTATAATAATATATCTTTTACTTAATAAAAACGCTATCGTCATAATAATTAAACTTATTATTCCATCTACTAAAAAAGTTGAAATAACAAGTTTTTTAATTTTTTGTTTAGCTTTCATATGCATTTCGTTTATAGTTTTTTTTACATCGTTTAAATAAACACCTGTACCTATAACCCAATTCCATGGTCTGAAAAGTTTAACTATTGCAAGTTTTTCTTCATATTGTTTCGTCACCGGATTATAAAATTTATATTTTATATAAGCGTAATCACTGTCTGTATTTTTAAGAGCGTTTATACCTTTAGAAACAAACGGAACATCCGAAGAGTTTTTAAAAATCTTTCCGTTCAACTGAGGCTTTATTGGATGCATCAGCATTTTATAATTCATATCATTTATCCAGAAATACCCGTTTTTGCCGTATTTTAGATTTTTAATATTATTTAAAACGTCTTTTTTTATTCTCGGAGTAACATCCGTCAGATAAGTCCCTGTCCCTATAACCCAGTTATAAGGTTTAAATTTTCTTACAATAGATACTTTAAATTCATACTTTTTTGTTATGGGATTTAAGAATTTATATTTAATAAATGCATAGTCTTTGGAAGTTTTTTTAAGGGCGTTTACTCCTAGGGCTACAAAAGGGACTTTTGAGGAAAACTTAAAGTTTTTCCCATCAAGCGAAGGTTTTATCGGATGCATAACCATATTGCAATCCATATCGTTTATCCAAAAATAACCACTTTTACCATATCTTGCGTTTTTGACAATTTCTTTAAGTTTTTCTTTAAGCTTTTTTTCGGAGATTTTTCCATTATATTTATTATATATTTTATTTAAAATGTTTATTAAAATTTCGCTTCTTTTTAAAAGCGAATTTTCAACGGTTTTTTGAATGTTCTCAGGCAGGGTTTTTTTATATTCTGCTTGAATCAATCTATATGCAATATCTATTTCATTTTTAAGTTCACTGCGCTTTTCGCTCATAATGTTTCTTGTAAAACTTTCAATGTTTTCTTCTGTCACTTCGTTTATTTTAGTAATACAGTTGTAAAGCGAAAATATACTCATAGTAAAAATCGCCCCAATTAATATTATCATAAATTTCATAGTAATAGATAAATTTCTCATACTCCTCCTTTTTTTGACATAAGTATAACAATAAATGAAGATTCATTCAATAAAAATAAAAAAAACAATTAATTTATTTTAAAGCATGTAAAATTTATGTAAAAAACGAAGTCAGCCAGATGGCTTACTTCATACTGCAGGCGCTAGGAGTACCGTTTACACCGTAAATAGGCTGAATCATTTCGTTACCTGAGAGGTCTTCTGCTAAAACATAATCGATAAATTCAATCACTTCTTTTGCGGCTTTAGAAAATCTTTTTGCGCTTTCGCTATCAGGTCTGTTTATTACTATAGGTTTTCCAAAATCCCCGCCTTCTCTTATTTCAGGCTCAATCGGAATTTGCGCTAAAACTTTAGTGTCGTATTCCTTAGCCAAAGTCACAGCCGCGCCTTTTCCGAAAATATCGTATTCCATACCGCAGTTAGGACAGATAAATCCGCTCATATTTTCAATTACGCCGGCAATAGGGATATGAAGCTGTTTAAACATATCAAAACTTCTTTTTGCGTCATCCACAGCCACTGTCTGAGGTGTGGTTACCGCAACACCGGCAGTTACCGGCACCTGCTGAGCCATAGTCATCTGAGCGTCACCCGTCCCCGGAGGCATATCGATTACAAGAATGTCAAGTTCGCCCCACTCAACATCTTCCATAAACTGCTGAAGCGCTTTTACAAGCATTGCACCTCTCCACATCAATGCTTTTCCTTCAGGAAGCAGGTTTGCCATTGATATGAATTTAACGCCGTAGTTTTCAAAAGGTTTTACCTTATTTCCGACAACTTCCGGTTTTCTGTCCTGCATTCCAAGCATTCTTGCAACATTAGGTCCGTAAATATCCCCGTCAAGCACTCCCACTTTTTTACCCTCTTTTGCAAGGGCTAAAGCAAGATTTACCGCGGTAGTCGTTTTACCTACTCCTCCTTTACCTGATGAAACCATTACGAAAGATTTAACGCTTGGCATTTTATTAACGCCTCTAGAGCTTGTTTCTCTTGGTTTTTTAGGTCTTATAATATTAACGCTTGCTTCAATTCCTTCAGCCCTTAAAACATCAATTGTAGTATCGTTTAATTTTTGCGCAACCTCATCGTCGGTTGATGGAATCTGATACGTAATAATCGCCTGTTTGCCATCTTCACTGACTTCGATGTCTTTTACAAACCCAAAATCCACAACGGATTTTTTAAATCCGGGATAAATTACGTTTTTTAACAACTCTTTAACTTTATCTTTCACCTTAACTCCTTATATTCTTTTTACAGTTTATATTACTTTTTTTTGTTTTTGTCAATACATTTTAACAGTTTCTTATCAAATGTTGCAATTTCGTCAATTTCACTGTAAGCACACAAAAGGCAATCAACAAAATCAAGCCTTAAATCGTTATAAATTTCCAAAGCTTTTAAAACATACTTTTTATCAAAATTTTTAATATTTTCCTTATTAAATTAATCAGGATTGTTTCATATTAAACTCCAAAGATAAAAATATGACAGCTTCGTGCTTCTTT
>Ga0256836_1000589_pt1 | contig 18429 bp, 30 predicted proteins | sample 4561380metaG_FD_185974 | JGI IMG/M metagenome (GOLD analysis project Ga0256836, IMG submission 185974) | Hydrothermal vent microbial communities from Guaymas Basin, Mexico - 4561-380 | ecosystem: Environmental > Aquatic > Marine > Hydrothermal vents | place: Mexico: Guaymas Basin | collected...
TTAACCACCACAATAACAAAGCTTGGAACTCCTAAGGAAATAAAGAACTTAATAATAAAGTGAGTTACCAACTCTTTTCCTGCTACTTTTAATATTTTCTTCGCTAATTCCTTCCTGTGTCTGTCTTTCGTCTTCATCTCGATTATTTTCCATTTTAGTATGTAGATTAGTTCCCGTGTTGCCCTTAGCCAGACTAATCCTATTGTCACCAATAACCTTAGGAGTGTTGATAAACTTTTCACTAAACTTTCTTGTATTATCCCAGATAAGAAAAAATTTATCTGGATATACGACAAAGTAAGCTACTATTAAAGCAAATATAAAATAAAATATGTAAATATAGCTATTATCAATTAAAGCATAAAATAAATTCATAAAAAGTAAAACAAAAAATGATAGATGGATTCTTTTGTCTATTTCGTCCATTTTTACCACCTAAACGTCTTTTTCCACAATTTTTCCATCTTCTAAGACCACATAAGGGTATGGTTTTTTAGAATTTAGTAGTAATTCAGTAGCTTCTGGGCTTATTTCTTTGTATCTCTTTATATCAATTGGTTCAACGACTCTGAATAGTATCTTTCTCCTACATTGGCTCCTAATATCTGGGGAGAAGTAGCTAACTCTCTGCGTTGCTAAAATGCATTTTATGTTTCTCTTCCTACCTTTTTTTAATAGGGCGATAAGAGGAAATGATAAATATCTTAAATCAGCTCCGCAGTCCTGTGCCTCATCTATAATCAAGATTATACCTTTGGCTTTACAGAATTTATAAATCTCTTTCCACTTGTTTAAAATGAACAAATAAAGAGTGTTAATTTTTTCTAAGTTTTCTTTAAACTCATCTTTGTTTAATGGAGGAGGAATTAGAATTCTAACAGCTCTATACTTTGCTAACTTTTTAACCAAATCGTTGAAGTTTAATGATTTTAGATTAGTTGTAGGGATTTTTAGATGAGAATATTCCTCTTCTGGGTCTATGATAATTTTTAAAATCTCTTTCCTATCAAACCATTTTGGGATAATCTTGGTTTTAATGTAGTGGGATTTTCCACTTCCAGTAACCCCCAATACACATTCATGTTTAACCTCTGGCTGTTTCATTTTATCCCTTCAAGTTTTCTAATAGTGGTTTTACCTCTTTTTCATAAATTTCTCTCTCAATTTTCCAAACTACAACCCCACCTAATCCTTTTGTAAGTGCAAGGGACATTAATGGTAGGATATCAAGCTTGTTTCCAAATGTCATTTTTGGAATAAAACCTACAATAGATTTAGCAAAATCCAGAGCACCATTAACTTTATCTTTTGAAAATCCAATTTTGTCCAATTCATCCCCATGTTCATCCACAAGTTTTATTACCAAATAATTACCACATGTCATAACTATGCACCTCCATAGGTTGATTGGATGGGGCAGTGTTGGTTATGTTATTGTTTTCAGTAGTAGAGGGTTTTTTCTCAGGTTGTTGTTTGTTTTGTTTAGTTTCCTGCTGGTTTTGCCTTATTGCCTCTTGGACTTCAATGTGGAAGTTTATGGTTAGCATTCCTATACCAATAATAAACATGTAATCGTCCATTTTAATTAGCTTTTCATAAGTTTTTGGTAAATTATTGGCTAAAAACCTTTCAAATCTTAGTTTTATTTCCTCTATTGCCTGTTTGTTCTTTTCAATGAAGTTATTTACGAATTTTCCTTTATCCCTTAGTTCTTTGTATAATAGAGATAATCCCATGAAATAGAAGAAAAAGAAGTAATCAAGCAGTGCAGATAATTTACATTCATCAGCAGATTTTGGAGCTTCTTTTTCAATTGAAAAGTCAATTTCATTGTCATCAAAGCTAATATCTCCAAATTCATCCTCTTCGTCTTTGTTCTTTTCATTTAAATTTCCAGATTCATCCATAGATTTAAGTTCTTCCATTGCCATATCTTCCAAATTTTGGTTATCTTCTAAGCTTTCATTTTCTTTATTTTCAATCTCTTTATTCTCTTCATCATTGAATTTAATCTCTACCATGTTCTCACAAAAAATAATAAGAGTTTAGTTGAATATAAGCTTTTTGTAGAAAAATATAGCTCTATATTTTGCTATTTTGTATAAAAATAGCAAAATGCAACTATATACGTTTGCTAAAAGTAGAAAAATATAATTGTATATTTTTATACATCAATAAAGCTTAAATACCACTTTTTACCTAAAATAAAGGATGGGGTATCCCCCAATTTGCATAAAAAGATAAAGGTGAGGGGTATGGCAGACGCAGTTGCAGTTGGAGTAGATACGGGAACTTTGCTATTTTTAATATTGAGTGGAATGGGGTTAGTTGGTGTTATTGCATATACAAAATTTAATCATTACAAGGCAAAAGAGGAAGTTAAGCACGAAATTAAGACAGATTTATTAGAGAGGGAACAAAATAAGGAAATAAAAAGAATTGAAAGGGAAATCGACGAGATAAAAAGAACAAAATAAGGAATTATTAATAAAAATTGTGAAGTTGGAGGCAAAGATAGAGGTTTTAGAGAAGGAAAATAAGGAGTTAAAGGATAAATTGGAATGGTATGGACAGCTTCTTTTTAAAAAACTTTAATTTTAATTTTTGAGGTGGATATTATGAAGATTAGAGGAGTTGATGTGGAAAAAACAGCAATTGCAGGGGTTATAATATTTTTTGTATTTTTCATATTAGGATTGATAATAAGACAAATAACTCACCAAGATGTGTTATAAGGTGAAACTATGGGAATTTGGATTGACGGAATTCAAGAGAAAGTTTATACAGGAATTTCTAAGACAGTTTCAGCAAATAATAATATAGACGTTTATAAGTTTGGAGACGACAAAATCATAAAATCAATTTATTTCAATTTAAAAAATGTTGAAGAGGCAGATAAAGATAAGGTAGAAATCTCAATACACGCAGGAACAAAAGAAAAAACATTTTTCGAAGGAACATTATTAGATTTATTGGTTATTTCATTTTATCAGAACGGTAGAAACTTAATTGATATTGCAAATAAAAATTACAGGTCAAATATAACTTTTGATTATGAAGATGATGATATAGCAACTCCTTTAATTCCTTACTTAATGCCAATTACAATATCAATGTTTAACAAAACAGGAAATGATATTAACGTAAAATTGGCTTTTGAAGGAGTAGATGCTGAGGATATTATACATTTCTATGAGGGGGTTTTGAGTAGAGAATTAAAGAGAATGCCTAATGAAAATGAGATAAAAACAGCAATGGCACATGATTTTATTAAAAGAAGATTTATTTCAAGGAGAGAAACATTAAAAGCTACAGAAGAAGGTTTCCAGATACCGTCTGGTGCGGGACACTATGATAGGATTGTAATCTATACGGTCTCTGGACACATTGATAGGATAAAGCTAACAGGATTGGATGACATTATAGAAGAGAACGATATGGATGTTTTAACTGACATAACTTTCATTAAAAATAACTTGAATCCATCATTATCTCCAGTGGAGCAGATTGCTATTATTGAAAACTTACCAGCAGGAGTTAATTATCAACTAAGAGTTTATGGAGAAAAAGACACTGTTTTCAAAATATTAACTGAAAAAGTTGTTTAATTGCCTGATTTTTTTAATCACTTTAAACTGGTGGTGATATGCCTCCATTAGGTTTTGTTAGATATGGAATTCAAAGAGTTAGACCTTATGCTGGAAGATTTATTCAAAATGTTAGAACAAATCCAAGATGGGCGTTAGGAGCTGGAATTGCTGGAGGTTTAGGGGCTGGTTATTTAGCTGGAAGATTATCTCAACCAGATGAAGAATATTATGAGGAAAAAAAGAGCGATGGGACATTCATAAGGAGAATAGTGAAAAATGACGATGGGAGCTATAACATCTTAGGAATGTTATTGTTAATTGGTATTTTAGCAGGAGTTTATTGGTATTTCAAAAAGAAAAAAAGTGAGTAATTTTTAATTTGGTGGGATTATGCCACTTATACCAAAGATAAGACCAAAAGTAAGACCTCCAAGACCACATATACAACCTCCAAGACCAAGAGTTGTGAGACCTCCAAGAATTGCCCCAAGACCACGAATAGCACCAAAAAGACCGACAATAAGACCGAGAGTAGCTCCAAGAAGACCTATAATAGCCCCGAGACCGAGAGTATCTCCGAGACCAAGAGCTATACCAAGAACAAGGACTATTCCAAGAACAAGAAGCATTTCAAGACCAAGAACAATACCAAAAAGAAATATCCCAAAGAGGAATATACCAAATAGAGGAATTCCGCATAGAAATACTGCACCAAAAAGAACAGTAGAAACACCTAAAACAGCAGTTAAAACTGAAACACAAGCAACTCCAAAACCAAGCTGGAAAGATAAGCTTAAAAGTGCTTTAGATTGGGGAGCAACTTTAGGAAGCTTAGGTTTAACTGGATTAATGGCTTATGAAATGTTAGGAGGAGGAAATGAAGCTTATGCTGAACAGTATCCTTACGATTATGGCTATGGTGATTACGGATATGGCGATTATGGTTATAGTGATTACGGATATGGGGGAGGTTATGGAGACTACGGCTATGGAGGTTATGGGGATTATGGATACGAGGATTACGGAGGAGGATATTTATACAGTGGATATGGAGCTGATAGCTATCCTTATGAAGACGATGGAGGACTTTCCGATATTGGATTTGGAGAAGAAAACATAACAGAGGAAGAGACTGCAGATAATTTAGAAGATTACTATCCAATTGATGAGAATGGAGATGGAGAGCCAGAGTATTATTACAATCCAGATACTGGAGAGATGCTAACACCAGAGGAATATGAAGCTTTAAGCAGTGGAAATGGAGTTTTAGATAATATAGATAAGCAAGTTGAGAGCTTAGCAAATAATTTAGGAGTTCCTAAGGAGTTGATATATGCAGGAGCAGTTTTAGCAGTTACAGGAGGAATTTATTACTTATCAAAAAAGAAAAAGAAAGCATAACGGGATAGTATGACAACCTACGAATTTATTGGAGAAATAGAAGATGCCATTCCAAATATTGCTATTCAAAACACTCCTTTACTTTTAAAAACTGCATATCAAACTGAAAAAGGGATTAAAGAAGTAAAAGAAAATAAAAATTGGATTTTATTGGCTTTACTTGCCATATTTTTAATAATAATTGTATTGGTGGTTAAAAATGGAAATAAAAATAGTTCCCCAAAATGATGAGATTTTAATCGGTTTGGAAGTTAGTGGAAACGAATTAGAGCTTTTAAAATTAGATGAGGAGTATAGAGTTGGAGAGCTGAAGTATTTAATTTATGATTTAGCATTTGAAAAAGATAAAGCAACTTTTACATTAATGAAAGAAGATTTTGAAGTTGTTAAAGAAATATTAAAGAAAATTGAAAAAGAAGTAAAAGAAGAGGTCGATAGCAATGGAAATTAAAATTAAAGAGCAGGAGTATGTGGCAACTCACTTTAAGAACAGGGCTAAGATTTTAGAAAATATTGACCAGTTTATAAAAGGAAAAGAAATTTTAGAAATTGATAAATTCCAAAATGTTTGGAAATGGAGACATAGAGAGTATATAAGAAAAGGAGTAATTCTAAGATTTAAAAATGGAGACATTTTAGATGTTAGAATTTATAAAAACAAATACAATGATAGAATTAACACATCTGCTTATGCATCCGTTTATGATAGTAAAATAAGAAGGTGGAAATGGTTAGGAAGGACTTACAACGATAAAACTGTTTGTGAATTAGTAGAGAATTTTGTTGATAAATGCTCTTCATTGAAAGAAGAGCTAAATAACAAAGTAGATAATGAATTAAAGAGACATTTTGGAAGATTTTACATAAGTAGGGGATAAAATGAGGTTTAAAGGAATTGCAAGGGATGTTTCCCAAATAACAAATTACTCTGAATGCATTACTGCAAGTGGTAGCAAAAAAATAAACATTGGGCAAAGATTTAAAGTTTTACAGGTCTCTATTTCAGGATTTCAAAATGAAAATCCTGCTCTATTTACGCTGTTAGTTGATGACTATCCTCTCTGTTCATACTACGTATATAAGGGAACTACTGGAGAGCAATTTAAAAACTCTCCAACTGGCTATAATGATTTAACAATACAAATTGATGGAACTGTTGAAAATCCAATTTATGTTAATGTGATAGTGGAGTTATTGGATGATGGTTATGGAGGGGAATAATTTAAGGTTAATGGTAGGGGATGAGTATTTTGATGACAATAATGGAATTAATTATGACGAATTTTGGGAGATAATAGAAGAGCAAATTTTAGACCCTCCAGAGGAATTAAAGCCAATAGATGATTTAGGACTATTAACAATCAATTTTCCAGATTTAAGAATTGAATATGGACTTTTATATATGAATATGAGAGTAGAAGAATTTACAAATCACATAAATGCAAGAGGTTTTTGTGTCACTGGAATTGAGAGAGATTATGCTGTTTTCCCTTCGGGTTACAAAATGAGCGACGGTAAAATTTATTGGGGAACGGATGTAACCTTAGGGATTTTAGGAAGTGTTACACAAACAGAAATTAGAATAATAACGGGAGGAGCATTAAACAATGTAATTCCAGCATATTGGGACGAATCATTTAGACAAGCCTTAAAAAATACAGTTGCTGAATTTTGGAAGCAAGTTAATGAATATAAGCAAGAATTTGACAAGATGTTTGATTATAAGAAAAATCCTGCAAGCTATATAGTTGGACAATATCTAAACGATGTTAAAAATGTTATTGATTATTTGGCTGAAAATATAAACAATCCTCAAAAAATTTTAGAAGATGCGAAAACATCTTTAGGAAATGCTTTTGAGTATGCTGTTCATAATCCTTATGATTGTCTTATGTATGTGGTTTTTGAAGGAGCTACTTATGTTCTTGATGTGGCTGGAAGAGTAGCCTGTAGTAACCCCATTACTCTCCCGATTGGTATTGCATTATTTTATACTTCTGTATGTGTTGATATGACACTTACAGATGCATTAAACAAATGGAATGAGTGGAAACAACAAAATGGTAATGATTTAGAGAGTTTTATAAAATTTTGGTGGAATTATGCCGATTTTTCAAATCCCAATAATATATGGAACGATTTATGGAATAATATGACTGACAATTGGATTATTGATTTTATAAAATCTCTTTTAGGAATTAATGATTTAAGTTGGGAAGAGTTTTACAATGCATTGACAAAAAATATACCCCCACCAATTCCAGAACTCCTTGATTGGAGTAGAATTATACAAGTTTTTGACTGCAAATATGATTTTTTTGACCATACTTCCGATTGGTTACCTTTCTTTAGGAAATACTACATTATTTCAATTCATAGTTTTAGTGAGCAAAAAGTTGAACTTTATAAAGCAAAATTATTTTACAATCATCAAATTGGGGGCTATGATGTCTCATTTAATAAAATAGAGAATATGAGTGGAGAGAATTTTGTTGATAAGATGTTTAATAAAGAGCCACCGTTTATGGTGGCTGTAAAAAATTGGAGCAATGAGTTAGAAAGCAAAGTAGAGTCTCTAACTCTCTCAAATATGTATGCTGAAGGACATACAAGCTTTATATTTGCCTCACCTTATCCAATTTACATCTGGAGGCAATTGTATCAAATTCCAAAAATTAGAGTTGGGAAAGTTGGAAATCTACCAAGTAGGTGAGTTTATGAGGGGATATTGTTTAGCTGATGCATTAGTGAAGTATTATTATGAGAAGTTTAAAACAAAAAAAGGATTTGAATACCATTTCTTTAATTTTCTAAATGAAAATGTGAAATTTGAAAAGCCGTTAAAAAATTCTGGAAATTTATTGAACTACTGCTGGAAGGTCTATTCAAAATTGAATGAAAATGAAAAAAAGAATTTTCTATATGTTTTTATGCTGTATGGTGAAAAAATAGTTGAATTATTTGAAAATTACAAATTTGTAGAGGCAAAAAAATTATTAACAACAATAAAGGTTAATCCAGAAGTTTTTAGAGATGAAGTTTATTACTTTGACGAAGAAAACTTCTGTTTCTACATTTATAGCAAAAGAGCTGGAAAAATAATTGGTTCTATTGTTAATAGAAATAGGGTTTTGGAATTATGCAAATACTTTAAGATTCCAGCAGGTGGAAGACATGAAAATCAGTTGGAAAGTAATAATTTTGGGAATAATGTTAGTAGTATTGACGATATTAGGTAATTTGTTAGCCGATGAAATGATTAAAGAATTGAAAAAGTGATTGTTATGACAGAATACAAATATTTAGGAAAAACCGTTAAAGATACAGGAGAAAAAGGTTTAGATAATCCATCAGAATTTAGAGGAATAATTAAAAGCATTATTTCAGATTACAAGGAAGGAAAAATTCCTAAGGAAACTGCAAAAGGTAGATTATTGCTATTGTATAGATTAACATTTCCAGAATACAACCATAAAGTCTCAAAAATATCTGAAAAAACATTGGAGAACGTTAGAAAAGAAATTAAAGAGGCAATGAAAGAGCTTGGAGGTGATGGAAAAATGGCATGCAAAACTAAAAGAACAGTTAAAAAATTGTCTAAGAAGCAGATGATTTCTTATTTAAAAAAATGGTTAAGAGGCAGAGGTATCGACCCAGATACTATCGACCTTGAGGCCATTGTTGATGAAAGCCTTAGTTATGAAGAAAACAAACAAATTGTATTAGAACATATTAAACCTTTATTGGAGATAAAAGAAGAAGAATTAAAAAGAGAGGAAGACAAATCCTTAAGCGAGTTAAAAGAACATTTATTTAAAGAAGCTATGAAAATCCATGAGCAGAGAGATTGGGAAGAGAGAGAAGAAGATGAAAGGATAAAAGCAAAACACGTCATTGACTTAATGGAAGCTAAAAGTGAAAAACAAGCTTACAACTGGTTTTTAACTTGGTTAGACAACCTACATAAAATGGATGCTTATGACATCGAAGGAGTTGATTATATTCCAGAATTGTCCGAAGATAATGGAAAAGAAAATAAAGAAAATATTAACTGGACAGAGGTTTTAAAAATGGATAGCGGAATAAGAACTAAAAATAAAGCTAAGAGCAAGAAAGAGAACAAGGAGAAAATTGACAAACCAAAGGCAAAGACTAAAAAGCTATTGGAATATACAATGGAATTTTTAGAAGCAAGAAACAGATTAATTAAGTATCTAAAAGAGCATGAAGTTGATAACGAGCAATTAAAGGAAGTGTGGGCTGAAATATTAAAAATGCAAGGAAAAGACATTAATAGGGCAAAAAGAGCAGATAAAGCAAAGAAGGCTAAGAGAAGTTTAAGAAAATCTGTCCATAACATCTTAAAATGGATAACTAACCCCTACCAGTATGACTTACTTGGAGTTGATGAATAACCTACCTATCTATTCCAGATAGCGAAGATATTACGCAATCCTGGTTATAGGCCCTTGAGACCTAAGAGGTGTTGAGATGAAAAAGATTAGGATTGCTATTGATACTTCGGTTATAAGTGGAATTAAAGATAACATATTTAGAAACGAAGTTCTATTGTTATTTGGAGAAATATATAAAAATAAACGAAAAATTGAAGTGATGATACCTCCTCAAGTCCTTTTAGAATTAACCTTTGCTCCTGAAGAAGTTAAAGAATTTTTTAATATGTTGGTAGAAATAAACTGTATTTCATTTGAAAAGTCATTATCTCTAAGTAAAAAACATAAATCATTAAAAAGAAAATTATATGAGGAAATACTTCTAAAAGTTACCAAAAAAGGCAAAAAAATTAAAAAATCTGACTTAAAAATATATGCTGAAAGTGTTGTCCTTAAGTGTGATTATCTCCTAACCTATAACAACGATGATTTAATAGAAAATAAGAGATTACTTCAATCAACAGTAAAAAGCTATAAAAATTTTAAAATAACTAAAATAGTCCATCCAAAATGGTTTATCTCAAGGATTACAGGCAGGCTTTAAGTTTAATACTGCTCTAACTCCTCCTTTTTTATATACCTCTATGGCTTTTTCAAGCCATTCATCATATTCATCATCTGTCATTTTTTCGGTGATTTCTTTTGCTTTTACCAGCCAATCTGGTTTTTTAAATTTAACATTTTCCGTGTCTTGCTTTCCAGCTAAGTATCCATAATATTCGAACACATCTATTGTTAATTTGCTTTTCTTTCTTACCTTTTTTATTTTCTTTCTTGGCATAATCATCACCCTCTAATTACATTATAATAATTCTTAATATATATTACTTTAACCTCAACCTCACTATCTTGGCCCTACCATTCTTAACAATTTCGACTTTTTTCTCCTTTTTAAGTTCATTTAAAACCCTATAAAACTTTTTAGCCCCCATATCCACACTATTTAATAATTCCGTAATATTCAACTCTCCTCTCTCATATAATACCTTCAAAATCTTATTTTTATCCTCATCTTCATCTATTTTGGAAGCTTCTCCAAATTTCCCTTTATTCTCAATTTTAATAATTCCATTAATTAGCAAATTTAGTGTTTCTATTTGTTTCCTTATATCTTCCAAATCTTCTTTTGTAATAGACTCTCTCTCAATCTTTTCTATCCTATTATCAATACTATTTCTTATATTCTCCATACATTCCCTAAGGGAATTAAGATTATTTTCTAAATCCTCAACTTTTTTACTTATATTCTCATAATTCTCTTTTATTCTCTCATAATCCTCCAAACCTAAAATTTTTAAAAGAGTTTTCCTAAACATAATATACGCCCCCAGGACATTCTCCCCGAAAAATAGAAATTATTTTGTCCTCTCCTACTTAAATTATTTTTTAAAATAGTGTCCGAAAATTTTTAACCAATGTTTCTCTTTTCCATAAAAGTCTAACACCGTCAAAAAATAAAGCAGAGATGCGAAGATATTACGCATCACTGCTTTACCAATCTCCCCAATCATCCATATCATCATCTTCATCATCATCCCAATTACCATTAGAATCAAGTATGAATTTTAATAACTCTATAACCTTCTCACCGTTCTTTTTTCCAAATCTAAAAACCTTATGTTTCCCATGCTCTCCTAAATCTTCCCTAAAAACTTTTATTATCCAAGATTTTAAATGCCCATCATAATACCAAGAAACATTAACCTTGTTTAATTCTTCTTTTCCAATTCTTTTAGATACAACATCATCATACATCATCATCGCCTCCATACCAGATTGCGAAAAATTTCCTGGACCTATGCGGAATATTTTCAGGTCCTATAAGAAAGTTTTACGCAATAAGGTGTGGGGGAGGGGTAGGTGCGGAAGGGGAGGGGGTCATAACAACCTATATCGTCCTGGTTTTGGCTCATCAATATCTCCATATTTCTTAAGTTTCTCAATTATTAGCTCTAAATCATCCTCATTCAATCCTATTTTTTTAGCTTCTTCAACAATATCATCATATTTAACAAGTTCCGATTTTTCAGCTAATTTTTTAATTATATCATATACAGTTGCTAATTTATCCCTCTCTTTCTTTGGTCCATGTAATATTTTATCCACATCAAAGCTTCCTGTCTCAGGGTCGTATGCTACAGCTTTTAAACATTCCTCAACTATGTATATCGCAATCTCTACATCTTCTTTTTCAATTGTTTCTGATAATCTGAGTTTAGCATGTGCCGCAGATAATCTAATTATCGCTCCGAGTTGTCTTGGTTTCATAGATTTTACTCCTTTTTTTTCTCCTTCTTTTCTTTTCTTAACATAATATTTTTTTATAATATCTTTTGCTTCATCTGAAGGTATCGGCGTTAATTGTTTTGCATATATAATATATTTCAATAATATTTCATCTGTCAGCTCAATGCCATTAATCTCGTATTTTTCTTTTTTTGGAATTAAGGAATCCACCATAAAATCCGCAATACTTTCATCTCTTTCCTCGTCAATAATATCAAATATAGGGAATATTAAATCAAACCTGTCAATTAGCTCAGGAGGCAAGTTAATTTGCTCTAATACCGATTTTTCCCTATCAAAATCTCCATGAATTGGATTACATGCCGCTAAAATACCACATCTTGCTAAAACATCTGCTTCAATACCTGCTTTTGAAACACTAATTCTCTGTTGCTCCATAACTTCCAACAAGTATTTAAATAAGCTTTTATTTCTTGAAAGTTCATCAATACATGCAATACCATTATCTGCCTTTGCTAATGTTCCCAATTTTAAAACCCACGACTCACCGAACTCCGTGTTTTCCCTAACAACCGATACCGTTAAACCTGGTCCAGAGGTAGTAACTGCGTTAGTATATTTTACAAATGGAAATCTTTTCTTTAACGCCCTCATAAGTGTTGATTTCCCTACACCAGGGTCTGAAATCAATAAAATATTTATGGAACTCCTTAATGTTTCAGTTTCCACCCCACCAACCATCTGCAAAAGTAAAGCTAATTTTATCAGCTCATACCCATCAACTTCTCTAAATGCAAATTCTGATAGTTTTTTTATTGCATCCTTACCGTTAGCTATCTTTTTTATAATCTCCAAATCTTTATCGCTAATTGATTTTATTCTCTTCTCAATATCATCATCCTTTTCAATATAAAACGCATGGATATAGACATCCCCAACACTACCTTTCTTTGTTCTCTTAATAATTGGAACTCCAACAACCTTAACATATCCAGTATATACCGCAAACTCTGGACCATAGAAATCATAAAATATTATTATATTATGTTGTTTTCCATCATAAGTTTCTTCTATCGGTTCTTGCAACCTAATCTCCTGGAAATCTACATAATGCGAACCATGTTCATCAAAGAATAAACCTTTATTATTCCTACAATCTTCTGGACATGATAAATCTTTACCAACCTTCTCAGGAACATCCCAAAATCCAAGCTCAATATGTTTCACTGCCCCACATAACGGACAAATATATCTACCTTTATACACTCTTGGCTTAATCTTAGTCGCTTGAATAACCATGCCTCTAAACTCAACCAACTTTCCAGCATATTTTGAGGACAACTTAGACATTGGAACACTACAACCTATCGGATTGCTAATATGTATAAACTCAATATCCAATTTTTCTCCATAAAGCTCCTCATAAGCTTCTAAAAAAATCTCTGTTAGTATTTTCCTAACCTCATACGGATAATTTATAAGCTTATCATTTAAATTCCCAGAATCTGGAAAATGCTTTAAAAACTCCCTAACATCAAAAACCTTACAATCAGGATTCTTAGATAAAACACTTTTAAAGTATTCCTTTATCTTATACTCATAATACATTCTAAATGTTTCTTCATCAAACTTATCCTCGTCATCATCTTTATAACATACTGGTTCTCTAATTAGGATAATCTTCTTACCTTCAACAGTTTTTAACTCTTTTATAACACCTTCATCTATTAAGTCAGCTTTCGCCTTGGAAACTGTTGATTTTGGATAAAAATTCGTAAGATAATTATATATATCATCCCATCTCATAGTTCTATCTGGGGACTTTAATAGGGCATCAACGATATACTTCTTTGCTTCTTTTAAACTCATAGGGCAACCACCTCGCACTATGTTTTAAAATTTTTTTAAAACAATTATATAAACTTTTCTAAAACTTATGTATGAAAATTTGATTATTTTTTATTACCAAATTTTAAAAAAGTGTTCAATAAAATTTCGAATTTGTAAATAGAAACAATTAGGCAGTATTTTTAAGAAATAACTGATAATTCTGTTTAATTTTTAGAAATAAACGATTTCCATAAATTCGTTTTAAAATGCTCATTTACTAAAAATAACACTTATACATACGTATTTACCGTTTATCTCAATTTCTAAACGGTATATTATAAACACAGTTTAAAAACTGAGATAAACAAAATTTAAAAGATATTATTTCTTATTTTTAGTAAATGAGCATTTTAATAACTTTTTATAAAATAGCAGTTTATTGCTGAAATAAACAAAAAAAAAAAAAGGAAATGATTTGTTTTGGTTAAATCTCAATGATTTATTAAATGTGTAAATTTTGCCTATTCGGGTTTAAATTTTATTTATTAATTTAAATTATTTGATATAAATTTTTTTACTAAAAAAAAATGTCTTAATCAAGAATCTCAATAACAAATTTTTTACTATTAATTATTTTTATCTCTGCTTCTTTTCCACATATCTCTTTTAGGAATGATGGGAATGTTATCTGTGGATAGACATGACCTTTAACTTTCAGTGTTCCTATTTTTTTCCTAATTTTAATGTAATTATCTTTATTGCATTCGTTGTGGTTTTCCATTTTTATCCCTTTCATAAGTTTTGTTATAAATATTGTATAAACGTTTATATAATGGTATCGAAGTTATAGAAATGTTTATATAAACATTTGTATAATATTTAGTATATACTTTTGCAAAATAGTTTTAAAATAGTGATGTGGTTATAGGTCCTATGCGTAATATATCCGTATGGACCTATATGGTGGTGATATGATGAAAGCGTATTTTGAAGCTGAAGAGGATGGAAATAGTATAGTTGGAGGGAGATTGAGAATCCCTGTGAAGATTACACCAGAAGAAGATGGATATACGGCAGTGTTTTTGGCTACATCAATTGATGTAGCTATAAAGGGAAATGATGTAATAATAAGAGCATGGGAATCTTCAGATAACGATTGGTTTGAGCATTCTAAAATAGTTAAATTTGATAGTAAGGGGGAGGCGAAAAAATTCAAAGAGGAATTTGTAAAGTTGGTATTTGCTTTTGTTGAAGCTGGTAAGGGAATAGATGTTGATGAGCATGTTAAAACGTGTTTGAATTGGGTTAAGAAATGGGAAGAGAATATAAGAGATTTGATTTTGGTTAGTATTGAAGATAAAGGAGAAATGTCTTTTAATGAACTGCTGAAGAAAGTTAAAGATGTATCAGAGGAGATATTAAGGGAATTCATTGAAAAATTAAAAAATGAAGGATACATCTTTGAACCAAAACCAGGACGATATAGGTTGTTATGACCCCCTCCCCTTCCGCACCTACCCCTCCCCCACACCTTATTGCGTAAAACTTTCTTATAGGACCTGAAAATATTTCGCATATTGGCTATTTAGATGCCGATAGTTCCGATAATTCCGATAGTTTCGATAATTTTAAGAAATTTTTTAATAATTTAATATGTGGAAAAGGAGGGAGAAAATGGAAAGGTTTCAAGACACGGATGTTATTGAAACTAAAAAAGGAGCAGATGTTAAGGGTCATATTGGAATAATTGGTGTTTAGTATGGGGAATAAAACAAAGATAGAAGTATCAAAAAATATTAGAGATAAGCTAAAAGTTTTGGTAGTAGCGGCTGGTAAAAAAAGTTATGATGATTTATTAGAGGATATGATGAAAACTTACCTAAAAGCAAAGAAAGGGAGGGTAATAATTGAACTTGGTGAAGATAATTAAATTATTTAGATTAAGGAATCAAATACTATTTTTATTATAAATATAATTGATGTTGGAACTCCCAGAGAGATTAAGCCCTTAATAATAAAGTGTGTCGCTAATTCCTTTCCCGCCACTTTCAATATTTTCTTTGCTATCTCCTTTTTCTTTGCATCTTTCGTTTTTATCTCTATTATTTTCCATTTGATTAGGAACATTAGTTCCTTGGTTGCCCTCAACCAGATTAGACCTATAGCCACCAAGAATTTTAGGAGAATTGATAAACCTTTTACCAAAACTCCTTGCATTATCCAAGATAAGAAAAAATTTCTCTTGATAAATAACAAAATAAGATATTACCAACGCAAATATGGAATAAAAAAGATAAGAGTAGCTATTTGTAACTAATCCATAAAATATATTTAGAAATAGAAAAATGAAAAAAGCTAAATGGATTCTTTTATCCTTTTCATCCATTTTTATCACCTTTTTAGTATTATATAATCTAATATTAAACCTATTATCATCCCAAAAATCCCTAAAAACTTAACTAATATAATCCAGAGTCCTAAAAACAATGTGGCAATAACAACTCCTTTAATCAGTCCAAATTTTTTCACATATCTATAATACAATACAAAGAATATTATAAGGATAATAGAGATAATGACGATTGCCCCAAGTATTTTTCCAACCTCCAATTTAATCACCTTCATTTTTTACCAGTTTAGCACCTTTTTTAATCTCTTCAGCAAAAAGGAAAATCGTGAATATACAACCTAATACAAATCCAAAGAAAATATTTACCAAATCATAAGCTAAATTCTAACATGTAGCCCCAATCAACAATCCTGTAAAAAATGCAGTTATTAATATAACTGCTTTCATAATCCCACCATTAAACATTTTTTTCTACAATTTTTCCATCTTCTAAGACCACATAAGGGTATGGTTTTTTAGAATTTAGTAGTAATTCAGTAGCTTCTGGGCTTATTTCTCGATATTTTTTAATATCTAACGGTTCTATGACTCTAAAGAGTATTCTTATTCTGCACTGGCTTCGAATATCTGGAGAGAAAAACGCAATCCTCTGTGTTGCTAATATACATTTAATATTTCGCTTACGTCCTTTTTTTAACAATCCAATTAAAGGGAATGAGAGATAACGTGAATCAGCCCCACAATCTTGTGCTTCGTCAATAAATAGGACAATACCTTTAGCTTTACAGAATTTATATATATTTACGCATTTTCCCAATAAGAATAAGTAAAGATTATCAAATATCTTTAGATTTTCTTTGAATTCATCCATATTTTTTGGAGTAGGGACAAGTATTCTAACAGCCCTAAACTTTTTAAGCAGTTCCACCATTTTTTGGAAATCTAATGATTTTAAGTTGAGTTTTGGAATTCCTAAGTATCCATATTCATCTTCTACATCTATAATGATTTTTAATAGATTTTTATTTCTGAAATACTTTGGAATTAATTTTGTTTTAATATACTCCGATTTTCCGCCCCCCGATACTCCGAATATACAAATATGCTTAATATTAGGTTGCTTAGGAGGCTTTTGCACTGTCTTTTGTATGCTCTTTTTTGCCATGTTCTCATCCTAATGGCTCTATCAGGATAATCTAAATTTTTTTAGATTTTTTAGCAGTTTATTCTCTTTTTTGTCTTTTTCTTTTTCCTTAATTTTTTTTTCGAATGTTTTCTAATAATATTTTTATTTCTTTTTCATAAATTTCTCTCTCAATTTTCCAAACTACAACTCCGCCCAATCCCTTTGTTAATACAATTGTGGCTATTGGTAAAATGTCTAATTTGTTTCCAAATGACATTTTTGGAATAAAACCAACAATTGATTTAGCAAAATTCAAAGCTCCATTAACATCATCCTTTGAAAATCCAATTTTGTCCAATTCATTTCCATTTTCATCGACAAGTTTTATTACCAAATAATTACCACATGTCATAACTATGCACCTCCATAGGTTGATTGGATGTATCAATATTGGCTATGGCTATGGTATTGTTTTCAGTAGTAGAGGGTTTTTTCTCAGGTTGTTGTTTGTTTTGTTTAGTTTCCTGCTGGTTTTGCTTTATTGCCTCTTGGACTTCAATATGGAAGTTTATTGTCAGCATTGCAATGCCAAATATGAATGTGTAATCTTCGAACTTTATCAGTTTTTTATAAGTTTTTGGTAAGTTATTGGCTAAAAACCTTTCAAATCTTAGTTTTATTTCATCTATTACCTGTTTATTCTTTTCGATAAAATTATTTACGAACTTTACTTTGTCTTTTAATTCTTTATAGAATAGAGCCATTACCATGAAGTAGATAAAGAAGAAATAATCCAATAATGCCGTTAATTTGCATTCATTAGGTTGAGTAAGTTTTTCGTGTGTAGTGAAATCTATATCTTCATCTTCATCCTCTTCATCAAAGTTAATTTCTCCAAATTCCTCCTCATCCTCTTTCTTTTCTTTATCATCTTCCTCAACTGATTCACTATCTACATTTGAATCTTCTTTGTTTATAGAATCCAATTCCTCCATTGCCATGTCTTCCAAATCTAAGCTTTCGGTATCGTTTTCTTTATTTTCAATTTCATCTATTTCTCCATTCCCAATGTTATCATCTTCATGTCCTTCAGTTTCTTCGTCGTCATCTGGAACTAACTTAATCACTCTCATGATATCACAATATACACTATTTGAAAAATATGTTTTAAAATTGCCGAAATTATCGGAACTATCGGAATTGTCGGAATTATCGGAACTATCGGAATAGATAATAAAAAAAGCGTTAAATACCATTTTTTACCTAAAATAACGGATGGGGTATCCCCCAATTAGCATAAAAAGAAAGGTGAGGGGTATGGCAGACGCAGTTGCAGTTGGAGTAGATACGGGAACTTTGCTATTTTTAATATTGAGTGGAATGGGGTTAGTTGGTGTTATTGCATATACAAAATTTAATCATTACAAGGCA
>Ga0256836_1000591_pt1 | contig 18406 bp, 19 predicted proteins | sample 4561380metaG_FD_185974 | JGI IMG/M metagenome (GOLD analysis project Ga0256836, IMG submission 185974) | Hydrothermal vent microbial communities from Guaymas Basin, Mexico - 4561-380 | ecosystem: Environmental > Aquatic > Marine > Hydrothermal vents | place: Mexico: Guaymas Basin | collected...
AAATGGGCTGGTAGCTCAGTTGGTAGAGCAGCGGACTCTTAATCCGCAGGTCGCGGGTTCGAGTCCCGCCCAGCCCACCACTTAAATATCATCTTCTGAAAATACTTTTATTTTATTTTTCTTTAAAAGTGCTGTAAAAACTCCTACTCCCTTTTTAAGTTCATCAACTTCAAATTTATAAATATAATTTACTCCACAAGAAGGACTTTTCTCTTTTAAAAGACATTTCTTTATATTAAGCATTTTTACAATTTTAAAGCAATCATAAGCTCCTTTTATAAAATTTAAAGTAACATCTTTGTTTGTTATAAGTTGAATAACTTTTGCTTTTCCTTCCAAGACTTCAAAACCATCTTCTCCCTTTATTTTTGCCGGAGGTCGGGGGATAGGAAGTCCTCCCATAGATTCGGGACAAAGTGGTATAGGTAAAAGTTTTTCTTGTTTTAAATATTCAAAAACATGTGGTTTAAAGGAAGTTTTTCCATTATATCTACAGTTGATTCCTAAAAGACAAGCTGAAACTCCAATAAGATTATCAAATCCATCTAAGGCAGGAATATTTTCTAAAATTTTTATAACATTTTTCAAGTACTCTTGTTTTTTCATCTCATCAATATTTAAAATTTCCATTTGTTTCCTCCCTCATATATTTCCAGAATAAAAAGACTTATCTGAAATGATTTTTTAAAACCTTTTTTCGAAAGTAGACTTAGCCAAGTTTCTTATATTTTTATCGTCTATAGTTATCATTTTCTTTCTTCTTTTTTGTCTTGAGCTAATACATATTTTTTTAACTTTTCTATATTTTCTTTTCTACCAAGAACTATTAAGATATCTCCAGGTAGTATCATTTGAGCTGAGGTGGGACTTATAATAAATTCCCCATCTTTTCTTTTTATACCTATAATAATAGCACCTGTTTTTGAGGGAATCATAAGTTCTTTTAAAAGTCTTCCACAAAAATGTGAATTTTCTGGGACAAAAACTTCTTCAATTTTAAGAGCTAGATCTCCACTATGTTGAAGGAGATCTAAAAAATTAACAACAGCTGGATGAATTATGTAGGCAGCCATACGGGTTGCTCCTATTACATCCTGTGGAACGACTTCTGTAGCACCTACTCTTTTCATTTTTAAGGCTGCCTGTTCATCTGAGGCACGAGCTATTATTTTTACTTTGGGATTTAGAGTTTTTGCTGAGGCTATCATAAAAATATTATCTGCATCTGATTGTGTAGTTACAACAACAAATTTGGCTTTTCTTATACCAGCCAAATTTAAAACTGTATCTTCTGTAGCGTCTCCTAAGATAGCCAAAATTCCAGGAATCTGCTCTTTTGCCTTTTCTAGCTTAGACTCATCTTTATCTATAGCAACAAAGGGAATACCTTCTCTTTTAAGTTCTTTTGCGACTATTGAACCTGTTTTTCCTAAACCACAAATGATAACATGATCTTTTAAAGTTTCTATCATTTTTTTTAACCTCTTATAACGAATATAAGCAGCTATATTCCCTTCTATTAACAGAGCAGCTATACTTGAGGCGCTATATGCAAATAAAGAAATTGCAGATATAATAATTAACATATCAAAAGCTTTTCCTAAATTTGTTTGAGGAGTTGTATCTCCATAACCAACTGTAGATATAGTAACAACTGTAAACCATAAAGATTTAAAAAAACTCCATTTTTCAATAAACATAAAACCTAGGGAGGAAAAAAGAATAAGAAATAAAATCAAGAAAATAAACTTCAGTATTTTTTCTACAGTTTCCTTAAGTAAACTATCATCTACTGCCATTTATATAATTACCTTGTTAACTTCATTTTTTAAAATTTCCACTTGATCTTGTAAAAATTTAAATACAGCCTGGCTTTTTTCAAGATCTTCTATTTTTTGTTTATATACTTCTTGTAGAAGTTTAAGTCTCTTTTCCATACGATCCAAAATTTGATTAAAGTTTTTATCTATTTCGGAAATAATAATAGATGTTAATCTTTCAAATTCTTTTTTTTGGATTTTTTCATAACCTTCTTTAAAAATTTCTTGAACTTTTTTTCTTAAAAGTTCTTCATCTACTCCGCCAAATACCATCTTTTCAACTACTTTGGGTACTCTCTCTTTTGTCATTTGGCCTTGCTCTTCCTCAACAACTTTCTTTTTAACCTTAACCTGACCCGCAGCCTCTAAAATTTCTTCAAGTTTATCCATAACCGAAAGTTTCTTTAGGTAGTTTTTATCATACTTTAAAATAGGTCTTTGAAATGGTATATTTAATTTTTCATTAAGGTTACTAAATATTTCTTTTATAAACTTATTGTAGACCTTTTCAAAAATGTTTATATATTCATCTAAAAGCATAATTAAATCTTCGGAAGTTTTCTTCGTATATTCAACAACAAGCTCATCTACACTTTTTGCTACTTTAGTCTGTAATCTTTCTTTAAATTTTTCAAGCTCCATATTTTTATACGTATTAAACCAATGTAGAATTTCTTCGTATAAAACATTTGTTAAATTATTTGAATAGTTTTCTATGATTTCAAAAGCTTTTTTTAGAAGTTCCCTTTGAATTTTTCTTATAGTTTCTTTTACTTCTTGCTTCTTCTTTTCCGAGTAATTTATAAGTTCATTGAGTTTACTTTCCAAAGCTTCCTTTTGAGAAAGAGAGTAATTAAGATAAGGATAAATTTCATTTTCTAGCTCTTTTACTATATTTTGAATGGTTATAATTTTTGTATATATAGATTGATAAAAAATCCTTGATTTTAAAATTCGATTTGTATAGTTTAACAAGAAGGGAACAAAGCTACCTTTAAGCATAGTTTCAATATCAACTTCATCCATATCAAAATAATCTTCATAAATTGATAAAATTCCTTTTAGATATTTCACAGATTCTTTAGATATTTTTTTATACTCTTTTAAAGCTAAATAAATATCGTCTATATTTTTCTCTTCCATAAATTTTTTTAATTTTAAAACCTCTAAATATTGACGTGCTGAAATAGCAAAAGTAAGATTTTCGTTCATACCCAAAGCTTTAAGTCTGCTTCTTATAAAATCAATTATTCTTTGAATTGATTTGTTTTCTTCCTCTTCATATATAAGATCAATTTTGTTTATAGCAAAAATCAAAGAATAAGTCTTTCGTCTTGAACGGAAAGTAGCGTGAATATGTTTTAAAAAAGATATTTCATCCTCAGTTAAATGCTTACTATAATCTATTAAAAAAATTATAGAATCAGATTTTTCTATCCATTTATAAGTTAAAGCCTTATGAGCGGAGGTTGCAGCATAGTTGGGACCCGGAGTATCAACAAGGATAAAATTAATATTATCTTTCTTAGGATAATAAACACTCATGTCGGCTAGAGCTAGACGTTTTTCTTTAGCATTTTCATATAATTTTTTTAAGAAATTTTTTAATTCTTGAGGTTTATTGAATTTGTATTCCTGTGGGTTTCTCTTATTATGAATTACAAGCTTTATATAGTTTTCATTCCAGGGAATAAACTTTACAATATTTGGAGTTGGAAGCTCTAGTGATGAAGGTACATATTCATCTCCTAAGATACAATTGATTAAAACGCTTTTTCCAGCTTTTTTTGTAGCCATAATAGATAAGGTAGGAATATTATCTTTTGTACTTTTTAAAACTTCCAAAAGTTTTTTTAAGGACTTTAGAAAAATATCCTGAATACTTTTTAATTCCCCAAACGATTTTGAAGCTACATTTTTATATATATGAGATACTACTTTTTCAAGATCATCTTTATGTTTTTCAAATTTTTCTATTCTTTTTAGTATTAAATCTTCTTCTGCACTTTTTATATCTATATCTAAAAAAAGATAAATAAAGTTCTGTAAAAGCTCATAAAACTCTTGAGGGAAGGAATGGGCACCTTTAACTATGATTTGAGCTTTATCTTTTTCATTATCTGGAATACTTTCTAAAAGTTTTTTTAAAGTTTTGTATGTTTGCTTTTTATAAATAACTTGAATTTTATTAAAAATTTGATCATAAGCTACTTTAAATTTTAGATATAAGCTATCATCCTTAAATTTTATTTTCCCTAAAAATTCATGTAAAGGAACATTATCTTCAACAAGATAAAAAGCATCTGGAAATTTCTCAATAAAGTTTTCTAAAATTTGAACTTTTTTCGGATCACTTAAAATATCTTTTGCTAAAAGGGGTAAAACTTTCATCTTGAACTCCCTTATAGGTATTTCTTTTGCTTGTTTTTTATAATTTTTAAAAATTTTTTTATTAATTCTTTTATCGGAATATCAGCCAGCAAAGTTACATGAGCTTGTTTATATATCGGAAAACGTTTTTCATAAAGTTTTTTTAAAAACTTTTTTCCTTTTTTTACTAAAGGTCTATTTTTATCATTTTTTATATAGAAATATGATTTTTCAAAAGGAACATAAAGATATACTACAAAAAAATCCTTTTTTAGAAGATGCATATTATTTCTATAGCAAGGAAAACCGCCTCCAACAGATAAAACAAGATTTTTATATTTTCTTTTCAAATTTAGAAACTCTTTTTTTTCAAGTTCTCGAAAAAATTTTTCCCCATATTTTTCAAAAATTTGAGGAATTTTTATATTATATTTTTTTTCTATGTATTTATCTAAGTCTATAAAAGGATAGTTTAAAAATTTAGATAAAGCTTTTCCAAATAATGTTTTTCCGCTACCCATAAACCCTATTAAAGCTATTTTCATGTTTTCTTTTCCTCTTTATCTTTATATGAAAGGATAAAGTTTAATTAATTTTAGCAAATTTTATTATTTAAAATCCAAATAACGAGCCTTTCTAAGTTTATTTTAAAAAAATTTATTTTTTGGATAATTCAAGATACTTAAGATATCTATTCGCTTGAATTCTAAAAAATAAAGATAAAAGAAAGAAGAGAAAAGTTAGAGAGAGAATTATAGTTATTTTAGACTTATATATAAAAAATAAAGATATGAAGGATAAATCACCAAAAAAAATTGATAAACATATCAAAAATTCTATGTAGGTTAATAAAAAAACATTTGAGTTTTTAAAAGCTTTTAAAGAAATATATTCTTCATTTTTTATTAAAAAAGGAAAAATATTTTCTATTTTAAATTCTTTAGTATCAAAGATATAAAAGTAAACTCCAAAAAGGAAGTTAAAGAATATTTGAGTAATTTCCGAAAATATAAGTCCAATTAAAATTGTAAAAGCATATATAGAAAAACTTCCAGAGAAAAATATATTTTTGAAAATAAATAAAGATTCTTTTTCAAAAAATACGTACGCTAAAACTGCCTGCCATAAAAGACCAGAGAAAAAATAAACTCCTATCCTAAATATTAAAAAACTTAAAGTTTCCATCTTTTTACCTTTTAAGGGTCATTATCATCGTAAAATTTTATTATTTTTATCTTTATTATTTTTTGCTTTGGAAAAGACGTAGAATTCTTCATATAATTTTTTATATGTAGCTTTTGCTTATTTACTTTTTTTATAATTTTGTTATTCTTCTCTTTTGAAGAATTAAAACTATTTAAACATACACAGGTAGTGTTGCAATTTACAAAAAGCTTTATAGTTTTATTGTCAAAATTAGATAACTTATTGTCTATATTAACCAGTTTATAGTTTAAGTCCTTTAAAAGATGCAAAAAATTTTCTAGGTGCATCTGAAAAACTGAAATAATTTTTGTTGAATTTAATAAAATATTATTTTTACTGATGTAATTTTTTTTATTTTCCTTTAGAGAATTTGGAAAATATTTAAAACACGGATTAATATTTACAACAAAAAGTTTCCCTACCACAAATAAGGCAAAGAATACAAGAAAAAATAAATAAAACATGCAAAAAAAGTATAAGATAGCTTTAAGTTTCTCTTTTTTCATTTTCAAAGTAGGTCCAATTAAAAATTTATTATTTAATTATTCGGACCAAACATGATAACTTTTATAAGTTATAACATAAATTATAATAAGTTAACTTTCCTAAAAACTTTCCAAGAACCTTTTATATTTTTCTAAAAATTTTATAGACAAATTTTTATTTTTTTCAAAAAGAAGAAGTTGATTATTAATAAAAGTTTGTAAATTATTCTTTAAGAAAACTTTAAAAATTCTTTTTTCCAAAAATACAACATAACTTCCTTTTATATCCTTTGGATAGATATTTAAATATCCCTTTTTAAAAAGGTAATTGCTAATTTTTCTATAATAAACTTCAAGTCTTGTAAAAAGTTTTTTTAAGTAGAGCTTTTTTATATGTTTTAAAGAAGATATAGAAGGGCAGGTTTTATCTATAAGAAAATTGAAGCTATTAGAATCCCACTTTAAAGGATAGAGCTTACAAAAAAGAGGCTTTATATCTTGAATAAAACATCCTTTGTTATTTTCATCCAAGGCTAAGCACTTATCAAAAATTTCAAATCCCCATTTAAGAGCTATAGCATTATATTTTGTTTTAAAAACAAAGGGATATATAAAAAGATATTTGGAAAGTTTTAAAATTTCAAAAGGGAAAAGAACTTGATAAGTAGGAAATAAATTATCTCCCTTGCAGCATTTTAAACATCGCCTGCAAGAAAAATTATAAAAAGGGGAGCTCAAGAAACTCCCCCTATTTTTTAGATTTTGGAGCAAGTATCATAAATAAGTTCCTTCCTTGCTTTATAGGTTTCTTTTCTATATCACATAAATCTTTTACTTTTTCATAAATTAGCTCAAGTTGTTTTTTTCCTATATCTACATGAGCCTGCTCTCTTCCTCTAAATACTACGGTAACTTTTACTTTCTTGCCTTCTTCCAAAAATTCCTTAATATGCTTTATTTTAATATCCACATCATGTTTATCTGTAGAAGGTCTTAATTTTATTTCTTTTACCTCTATTTGCTTTTGTTTCTTTTTAGCTTCTTGTTTTTTCTTTTTTTGTTGATACTTAAATTTTCCATAATCCATAATACGGCATACTACTTTTTTTCCATCTGCAACTTGAACTAAATCTAAACCCCTTTCACGTGCAATTTCTAAGGCCTGTCTAATTGGTAAAACTCCCAAATTATTTCCATTTTCGTCAATAATTAAAGCTTCTTTTGCTCGAATTTGTTCATTTACTTTATATTTTTCTTCTTCACGCTTAGGACGTCTCATTAATCCTCCTTAAATATTTTAATATTTTTTATTTAAATTTTTAAAAGTTTTTCTAAAATAGCTGCTCTTACAAAAACACCATTATTCACTTGTTTAAAAATTAAAGAATAATTACTATAAGCTAGCTCAGAATTTATTTCCACTCCTTCATTAAACGGCCCAGGATGCATAATTTTTATATTCTTTTTTATATTTTTTATTTTTTCCAAAGATAAACCATAAAAGTAGTTATAAGTTTTTAATGAAGGAAAATATTTTTTGGCATTCTGTCTTTCTAATTGAATTCTAAGAAGTATGATTACATCACTGATGTTTAAAGCCTCTTCCAAAGAGTTTAGAATTTCAGTATTATAAACCTCGGGATTTTCAAGAAGATAGGTAGAAGGGCCATAAATAAAAGTTTTTATTTCAAATAAAGAAAATAATTTTAATAGACTTCTTGCAACCCTACTATTTTTTATATCTCCAATAATAGTTATTTTTAGATTTTTTAATTTTTCAAAATCATAATCATATTCTTCCCAAAGAGTATATAAATCTAAAAGAGCCTGAGAAGGATGTCTATAGGTTCCTTCCCCTGCATTTATAAGAGAGGCTTTAATTTTATTTTTTAAAATATCAAAAAAGCCAACTTCTTTTACTCTTATAATAAAAGCGTCTGCTCCTAAACTTTCCAAATTTACCAAGGTTTCTATTAGACTTTCACCTTTGTTTAAAGATGATTTTGAGGTTTCAAAATCAAAAGTAGTCGCACCAAGTAAACTAGCAGCTTTTAAAAAGGACATTTTTGTTCGAGTAGAAGGTTCAAAAAACAAAAAATATATATTTTTATCCTTTAAAAGTCCTAAATTAACGTTTTTTGGTTTATTTAAGTGCTTTAATTCCTTTGCTCTATTTAAAATTTCTATAATATCTTCTTTTGAAAAATCTTTTATATCTATAAAATTTTTCCCCATTTTTCCAAGTTACTTAACTTTATTTTCTTACTTTTACACTTAACGCATGAGCAGTTAAGGATTCAGCATTTGCTAAAGTAATTGCAGGCTCTTTTACTTTTTTAAAGCCTTCTTTTGTCACGAAAATTATAGAGCTTCTTTTTATAAAGTCGTAAACTCCTAAAGGAGAATAAAATCTTGCACTTCCACCTGTTGGAAGAACATGATTGGGACCAAGAACATAGTCCCCTAAAGCTTCACAAGTATAAGGTCCTAAAAAGATAGCTCCTGCATTTCTTAAATATCCCAAAATTTCAAAAGGATTATCTAATAAAACTTCTAGATGCTCTGGGGCAATTTCATTTGCAACAATGCAAGCATCTTTTATATTTTTTGTAATAAAAATATATCCCCAATTTTCTAATGATTTTAAAATAATATCTTTTCTTTCTAACTTATTTGCAAATTCATAAACCTTTTCTTTTACTTTATAAGCTAAGTTTTCATTTGGAGTTACAAAAAAAGCTGCTGCAAGTTCATCATGCTCAGCTTGAGATAAAAGATCCGCGGCAATATAATCTATATATTTTTCATCCTTAGCGATAACTAAAATTTCTGAAGGACCCGCAATCATATCTATATCTACAATTCCATATAAAAGTTTTTTAGCTAAGGCTACATAAATGTTTCCAGGTCCTACAATTTTATCCACCTTTGGAAAAGGTTCTACTCCTAAAGCTACAGCAGCTACTCCGTGAACTCCGCCAACTTTATATATTTTATCTACCCCAGCTATATGACATGCAGCTAAAACTACTTCATTTACTTTCCCATCTTCTTTAACCGGGGTTATCACTATAAGCTCTTTTACTCCGGCAACTTTTGCTGGGATAGCATTCATTAAAACGCTTGAAGGATAAATAGCTTTTCCTCCAGGGACATACAAAGCAACTCTTTCTAAAGGAGTAACTTTTTGTCCTAGTATATTTCCAGTATCTTCCTCTATAAAAAAAGATTTTTCTTTTTCCTCCTCATGAAATCTTTTTATTCTTTCAGCTGCAAATTTTAAAGCTTCGAGAACTTTTTCATCTACTTTTTCCAAAGCTTCTTTTATTTCTTCTTCCTTTACAAGAACTGTTTCCTCATTTAAATTTGCCTTATCAAATTTTTTTGCATATTTAAAAACAGCTTCTTTTCCATTTTGTTTTATATCTTTAATAATATTCCAAACACTATTTAAGTACTCCTCTTCAAATTCAAATCCCCTATTTTTCACACGTTTTAAATTTTCATCTTTTAAAAAATCTTTTTTTCTTAAATCTACAATTTTCATACTTTCCTCTTATTTTTAAAGTTTTTATTTTTAATTATAAACTATTCTTCGTAAGTCCTATAATTTCTATAAAGATAGTAAATTCTACTTAAAAGAGATAAAGTAGTTGCAGAAGCTATAAAATAAATTCCTAGTTTCATACTACCTGGAAAGAGTCTTTCTAAAAAAGAGAAAATAAAAATAGACATTATAGTTTCTGGCCTTCCAAAAAATCCTACTCCTTCAAGAGGATCTATAATTTTTCCTTTTTTTCTTTCTTGATAACCAATTTCTGCATATACTACAGGCTTTATAAAGGTATGAAGCATACTTGAGGAAATAGCCCAAATAGCTACATAAGGATTTGCATATTTAAATGCAATTCCTCCTAGAACCCAGGCATCTACCCATTTATCTGCAAGCCAATCTAAAACTGCTCCAAATTTTGTACATTTATTATTTTTTCTTGCTACAAATCCATCACAAAGATCAAAAATTCCGGACCAAAGTAAAAATGTAGCTCCAGTTAAAACTTTACCTTGAAAATAAGCATAACTTGATATCATTCCTAAAATTATTGAAATTAAGGTAATAAAATTGGGAGAAATATTTATTTTTGCCAAAATATATCCTACTGGGCTATACATTTTTTCAAAATATTTTCTTTTTGAGGTTAAATTCATATTTTCCTCTCTTAAGCTATAAGCTTTCAAAATAAATATAAAAAGTATAAATTAGGTTGTAAATTCTAATTTTCTAATTTTATCAAAGCTATCAATTTTTGTTTTCCCTTTCTAAAAGATAATAAATTAATCCCCAAAGTAAACTTTTTTCACTTGCAACTATAAAATCTAAATTAAAAAGCTCACAAAAAACTTTATAAAAACATATTCCAGGTAAAATAACATCTGCTCTTTTTGGATGAAGACCAAGTATATTTTTTCTTTTTTCTAAAGGAATTTCACATAAAATCTTACAAAAATATTTGAAATCTTTTAAATAAACCTTTTCTCCATGAACAAGTTCTTCTTTATATTCTGTTAATTTTTTCTTCATAGCTACAATTGAAGTAATTGTACCCCCAACAGAGATCGGAAAATACTCCTTTAAACTTTTTAAAGGAAGCTCCTTTTTTAGAAAATCTCTTAAGAACTTTTCTAAATTTTTTATATCTTCCCTTTTTTCATAAGGAGCACCTTTTTTTTCAAGCTCTTTATCTATAAATTTTTCATATAAAGTTACTATTCCTATCTTTAAACTTTTTAAAAACTCTATATTTTCTTTATATCCACAAACAACTTCGGTGGAACCTCCACCAAGATCAATAGTTAAAAGTTTATCTTTTTTAAATTCTTTTAAATTTGCAATATAAATAAGCTTTGCCTCCATATAATCTGGAAGAATTTCTATTTTAAAACCTAAATTTTCTACCTTTTTTAAAAACTCATCTTTATTTTTTGCTCTTCTAACGGCTTCTGTACAAGCACAGATATATTTATCTACATTATATTTTTTTAAATCCTCTTTAAATTCTTTTAAAACTTTTAAAGTTCTTTCTATAGCATTTTCTGAAAGTATATTTTCTTTTATTAAACCTTCACCTAAGCGCGTAACATAATTTTTTTTTAAAATAGGTTTTAACTTATCTTTTTCTTTTTCAACTATTAAAAGACGTGTAGAGTTTGTTCCTATATCAATTGAAGCTAATTTCATTTTTTCCTCTAAATTAATGTTTATCATCTTTATATAATCTCCTAGGAAAGCTCAAGCATTTTTTCTATAGGTTTTCTAGCCTCTTTTATAAGATTTTCATCTAAAGTTATTTCGTACTTTTCTTCTAAAAGGCACTTATAAAGTCTTGACAGGGTTATAAATTTCATTGAATCACAGATAAATCTTCTATATAAAGAATAAAAAGTTTTTTCCGGAGCTATCTTTTTTAAATAATTTATGATTCCCTCTTCAGTTCCTACTACTACAATTTTTGCGGAGGTTTGTTTTACAAATTTTACAATTTGGGAAGTAGAACCTACAAAATCAGCAAGATCCCTTACTTCTTTTCTGCATTCAGGATGAACAACAACTACGCATTTTGGAAATCTTTCTCTATAAAAAATAACATCTTCTTTAGAAACTTGGTCATGAACGTAACAATATCCATCCCAAAGTTCCATTTCTATATCATTTCCAAGTTTTTCTTTTACGTAGCTTCCCAAGTTTCTATCTGGAACAAAAAGAAATTTTTTTATTCCTTGCTCATAGAGCTTTTTTACAATTTTTACTGCATTTGCCGAGGTGCAACATATATCCGAAACAGCTTTAACATCTGCAGAAGAGTTTACATAAGTAACTATGAAAGTATCTGGATTTTTTTTCTTATATTCTATAATCTCCTCTTTTATAGCTGTATCTGCCATAAGACATCCAGCTTTATAGTATGGAATTAAAACTTTTTTTTCTGGATTTATAATTTTTGCAGTTTCAGCCATAAAATATACTCCACACATAACAATAATATCCGCGTTGGTTTCTCTAGCTTTTTTAGCTAGCTCCAAACTGTCTCCTATAAAGTCTGCTACCTTTTGAATTTCTGGTCTTTGATAAAAATGAGCTAAAATTACGGCATTTTTTTCTAACTTTAATTTTTGTATTTTTTCTATTAAATTTTCATTTCTTAAATCAAAAAAATTAAGCATACGCTCCCCCTTGATATTTCTTTTAGGATTTGCTTGAAATATTATATTAAAGAGCTTTTGGATAAAAAAAAGATTATTTTCCTATGCAGAAATTTGAAAATATTTTGTCAAGCATATCTTCATACGTTACTTTTCCTATAAGTTCTCCAAGGTAACTTAGAGCTTCTTCAAGTTCTAAATCGAAAAATTCCGGGGATGAATATTCTAAAAGATTCTTTAAAGCTCTATTTAAAGCATCCTTTACTTTATTTAAAATTTCTTTTTGTCTTTCTGAGACTATAAAAGTTTCATTTTCTAAAGAAGTTATATCTATGTTTAAAACTTTTTCTTCTATTAAATCTAAAAGTTTATCAATATTTTTTTGTTCCTTTACTGAAATTTCTAAAATATTTATTTGTTCTCCAAATTCTTTTTTTAAATTTCCTTTTATATTTTCTACATTTTCTTTGGAAGCTATATCTATTTTATTTAATAGAAAGATTACCTTTGAGATAGGAATTTTTTCTTTTTTTAAAATTTCAAAAAGTTTAAGATCTTCCTTTTCTATTTTTTTGCTTGCGTCCAAAATAAAAAGAATAATATCTGCTTCTTTCAAAGATTTTAAAGAGCGTTCAATACCTATTTTTTCAACTATATCTTGAGTTTCCCTTATACCAGCAGTATCTATTAAAACTAAAGGAATTCCTTTTAAAACAATTTCTTCTTCTAGAACATCCCGAGTAGTTCCAGGAATATCTGTAACTATAGCTCTTTCCTTTTTCAATAAAGTATTTAAAAGAGAGGATTTTCCTACATTTGGTTTTCCTATGATAGCTACTTTTATTCCAGTTTTTAATTTCTGCGAAATTTCATACGTTTTTAAAAGGTTTTCTATTTTTTCTATTATTTTTTTTAATTCTCCTTCAAAATCATATTCATTTAAAATTTCTATTTCATCTTCGGGAAAATCTACAAGAGCATTTGAGTAAGCTTTTATTTTTAGTATATCTTCTTGAATTTCTTTGATTTTTTTTGAAAGATTTCCCTCCAAAGTGGAAAATAAGAGTTTCCCCTCAATTTCACTTTTTGCATTTATAAATGCATTTAGGCTCTCAGCTTGAAGTAAATCCATCTTTCCAGAAAGAACAGCCCTTTTAGTAAACTCTCCAGGTTTTGCAAGTCTAAGACCTAAATTTAAAAGGGTTTTTAATATCTTTTGAGTTATATATAATCCACCATGAGAATGATACTCAATTAGATCTTCCCCTGTATAAGAATTTGGAGCTTTAAAATAAACACATAAAACTTTATCTATAAAATCTAGATTCTCATCTAGAAAATATCCAAGATACATTTTTCTAGGTTCAAAAGAAAAGTTTTTATAAATGTCTTTTAAAAATTTTTCTTTCTCCTCTTTTGTTTTTAAGTTTTCAAATTCTTTTTTATATTTAAAAGGTAAAAAGACTCTTTTTAAAATTTCTAAAGATTTATTTCCAGAAGTTCTAACTATTCCTATGGCTCCCTTTCCTATAGGCGTAGATATAGCACATATAGTATCTTTTTCTTCTTCTAACGCCTTTAAAAATTCCAAACTCATTTTTCCTTCTCTTTTGGAATTAAAATTACAAATTCTCCCTTTAATTTATTATTTTCTTTTAAATAATCCAGAATCTCTGAAGGAGATCCTTCTATAAATTCTTCATGAAGTTTTGTAAGTTCTCTGCATATGCCTATTTTTCTTTCACCCAAGGTGTTAGAAAGAATTTTTAAAGTTCTTTCTATACGATAGGGACTTTCATAAAAAATTAAGGTAATATTTAGTGGAAGATATTTATCTAAAAGCTTTTTTATTTTTCCCTCTTTTCTTGGAAAAAAACCTAAAAAAGCAAATTTATCTGAAGGATAAGCACTTTTTACAAGGGCAGTTAGAAAAGCACTTGGTCCAGGAATAGGAATAATTTCAACTTCATTTTCCTTTAAAAAATTTAAAAGTCTAAAACCAGGATCCGAAACTAGAGGTGTTCCTGCATCTGAAATAAGACCACATTTTTTTTCATTTTTTATAAAATCTAAAACCTTTTGTTTTATTCTTTCTTCGGTATGCTCATCACATCTTAAAAGCTTTAATTTAGGATTTTCAATGTTTAAAGCTTTTAAAAGCTTCTGAGCTTGACGAGTATCTTCACAAAGCAAAATATCTAATGATTTTAAGGTATTAATAGCTCTTAAAGTAATATCTTCTAAATTCCCTATAGGTGTGGAAATAACATAGAAGTTATCTTTTTTTTGCATTTTACTTCTTACCTTTCACTTTAGTTTCCTCTCTCATCCATTTTCTGATAACCATAGCTAGAACTTCAGGACTTTCATTTGCAAGATCAATAAGCTGTTCGGTAAGTTCTTTATATTGCTGTTCCTCTGGCGGTAAAGCAGCCTCGGCTTTTGCAAGCTCTTCTTCTTCTTTCTTTTTAATTTCTTCTTCAAGTTTTTTCTTTTCAAGCTCAAGCATCTCGATGTATTTTTTACGTTTGTAAAGGAAGTATCCAAATACCATACCGGCTATTAAAATTCCAAGTATTAAGCTAATAATAGCATACTTGTATCTTTCCCAGAAGGAGGCTGGAGGAGCTTGAAGCATTTTTTGAAGTTGGGCAAGATACTCAAATGGAATTGCAGCAACCGTAACTTTATCTCCTCTTTGAGGATTATAACCTACTGCATCTTGAACAAGCTTTTGAATTAATTTTACTTGATTTTCGTCTTTAACAATATTTTTATCTACTAAAACGGAAACGGTTACTCTTTTTATTTTTAAAATAGGTTTTTTAACCTGGCGTAAAGTTTTACTTATATCGTAGTTTGTAGTAACATCTTTTTTACTTTTTTGATTTTGGGTAATTTCAAAATTAGGTTGAGCTGTTGGTGGAACATTTGTGTCTGTTCCTGGAGAAGCTAAAGGCGTTTTACGAACTGTATTTTCCTTTTCTTGAATTTTTCTTTGGGAAACTACCGCGGTTAAATCTGGATTAACTTGGCTTTGGGTTATATTTTCTTCTCCAACTTCTACTTCAACACTTGCTGCAACTTGGACATGTCCAGGTCCAAGAGCTTGAATAAGTAAACTTTTTACCTTATCTACAAGTTCACTTTCTAGCTTGCTTTTAACTTCAAGTTCACGCTTAGAATATTTTTGAGTTTCCTCTTTCACAAGTTCAGAAAGAAGTCTTCCTCTGTTATCTGCAACTGTAACTTTATCCCAGGTTAAGCCCGGAACTGCATGAGCTACTAAATACATTATTGCTTTAATTTGCTCGGGAGTTAGATCTGCTCCAGGCTTTAAATTTAGAAGAACCGAAGCTGTAGGTTTGGGTTGCTCTCTTACAAAAATGCTTTCCTTGGGCATAGCAATCAGAACTTTTGCGAAACGAACTGCATCTATAGATTCAATTGTTCTTGCAAGCTCACCTTCTAAGGCTCTAATATAGTTTATATTTTGCTCAAATTCTGTCATTCCAAATTTTGGATTTTCAAAAATTTCAAAACCAACTACCTTTCCACCCGGAAGATGCTCAGCTGCAAGTCTCAAACGAACTTGATAAACCATATCTTTAGGAACTAAAATAATAGAACCATCTCCGGCTACTTTATAAGGAATATTCCATTCTTGAAGTTTTTCTAAAATAGCCCCGGCATCTTGAGAAGATAAATTTGTATATAAAACTGCATAGGCATTATTTTCTTGAGAGACTTTTGTAGAGAATATAATAAAAGAAAGTAAAATACCTGCAGCTATACCTGCAACTGAAAAAGCAATAGTTTTACTATTTATATAAGGTTTTATTTTTTCTAAATAAAATTTTGCCTTTTCCTTAATATCCAATTTATTTTAGCCTCTTTTTCCCCTATATTTTATGTTTTAAAAAAGTTAATATAATTTTAAAATATCTTTTTTATAATTAAAATTCCGAAAAGAAGTTAAATTATATATATTTTTTTCTTTTTTCACTTTTACCTTCAAAGCTTTCAATATATCTCTCAATTTAAAATTTCTGGTTTTTATACAATTTTCAAAATATAAAAATGTTTCTTTTTTTAATAAAAGCGGAAAAATATTTAATTTTCCATTTATTTCATAACATGCATTACTTCTTAATCTTAATAAATTTGCAATTAATCTCAGAGAAATTAAAGGCATGTCTACCGGAATGAATATATTAAATTTTGTTTTTGTATACTTTAACCCCGTATATATTCCAAATATTGGAGCAAATTCTTCAAATTTTTCTACAATTATATTTTTGTTTTTAAAATTCAAAGGACCTCTTTTAACTTTTGTTATTATATAAACCTTTCCCAATTTACTTAATTTTTCATAGAGACTTTCTAAAAAAGTTTTTTTTAAATATTTTTGATAAGCTTTATTTTCACCAAAACGAGAAGATTTTCCGCCCGCTAAGATAAAAATTGTAAAATCTCTCAGTGGCCTTCCCCCCTTGCCATTTTAAAAGCATGATCAAGAATATATATAATTTTTTCCAAGTTTTCCTTCACAGCCTTTGGTTTTCCAGGTAAATTAATAATCAGGGTATTTTCGTCCAAAAATCCAACTTTTGCTCGGGATAAAAGAGAATATAAAGTATCTCTTACTCCAAAAATTCTTAGAGCTTCTTCTAGACCTGGAACTTCCTTTTTTATAAGTTCTTTACTTGCTTCTGGTGTAACATCTCTAAAAGAAACTCCAGTCCCTCCAGTAGTTAAAATTATATTTGCGCCTTTTTCTTTTGCTTCCAAAATAGCTTTCTTTATTTTTTCTTTTTCATCTGGAACAATTCTATAAAAAACTTTCTTAGCTCCATATTTATTAAGAAATTCTTCTATTGCTTTTCCAGATAAATCCTCCCTTTTACCTTGAAAGGCACTGTCACTTACAGTTATAATAGCATAAGTATACTTAGATAAATCCGTGGAATACTTGGAGTATCCTCCATCTTTATCTATAAGTTTAATATATTCTATTTGCATTTCTTTTTTAAAAGCTTTACACATATCGTAAATATTTAAAAGAGCAGTGGATACAGCCATTAAAGCTTCCATCTCATATCCTGTTCTCCAAATTCCTAAAACTTTGGCTCTTGCAATTATGCTATCTTCTAGAACCTCAAGTTCTACTTCTATATGATCTATTGGTATAGGATGACAAAAGGGAAGTAAATCACTTGTTTTTTTCGCTCCAATAATACCTGCAAGTTTAGAGGCCTCTAAAACGTTTCCTTTTTCAACTTCATTATTTTTTATTTTCTCTATAAGTTCTTTTCCCAAATATATTTTACCCTCTGCAACTGCAAATCTTTTAGTTTCAAACTTAAAGCTAATATCCTTTGTTTTCATTTCTTCCCTCTTCCTAATTTTTATAAATAGAGTTGTGAAAATTATAAAATTTATACAAATACATAAGCTTTATTTTTATTTTTTAATAATTCTAAGTAATTATACATGCTAAGTTAAAAATTGTATAATTTTCCAAAAATAAAAATTTTGAGAGGTAAAGCCTTGAATTATATTTTAGAAAATTATAAATGGATTTTAGGAGTAGCTATTATTATAGGATTAGCTTTAGCAAGCATAGTTTTTATAAATGATTACAAATTAAAAAAACAAGAAAAAAGTGTATACTACGAAGATAAATCCATATTTGAAGGATTTTATAATAATAATATAACCTTAGCATTAAATTACCTAAAAAAAGTTCCTAAAGATAGTTATGCTTATAAAAGAGCAAAGTTCTTAGAATATAAATATACAAATAAAGAAAAATTAAAAAATTTTCTAAATGAACAAAATTTTCTGGCTTTAAACTCTAAAGATATTTATACAGGATATCTAATAGATAAAAAGAAGTATAAAAAAGCTTTGGATTTAGCTTCATCTGTGTCATTAAATGATTATATTTTCCCAGATACAACCTTATATGGATTTGAAAGCTCTCTTTTTGTAGATAAAAGTATGGCAAAAGATTTTTATGCCCAAATTCAAAGTAATTTTCCAAATACCTTATATCAAGCTATAGCTTTTATTTTGGCTTTGGAAAATAATTTAACTTTAAATTTTGAGGTAACTAAATAAGGTTAAAAATTATATGGTTTATAATCTTCTTCAAAATTATCTTACAGAAAAACAGATAAACTTTTTAAATAATTTCTTAGAAAAAGAAAGTTTAAAAATAAATCCAAAGTTTTTTAAAAAAGGATATAGAGGAGCAGTTTTACTTGTAGAAAGAAACAAAAACTTTTTTATTTTGAAAATAAAAAGAAAAGATAATATTAA
>Ga0256836_1000592_pt1 | contig 18403 bp, 25 predicted proteins | sample 4561380metaG_FD_185974 | JGI IMG/M metagenome (GOLD analysis project Ga0256836, IMG submission 185974) | Hydrothermal vent microbial communities from Guaymas Basin, Mexico - 4561-380 | ecosystem: Environmental > Aquatic > Marine > Hydrothermal vents | place: Mexico: Guaymas Basin | collected...
AAAAGGCAAAAGAGGAAAAAGAGCGTAAAGAGGCTTTTAAGCGTCAAAAAATCACACTTAACGAAAATCTTCCAAAGGTAAAACGTCATGGAAGCTCATATCAGAGTGTAAAAACTATTCGTTATCGGGGAGCAAAGACTATAGCACCACTTAGTGCTTACAGCATAACGAAAAAGTATGGTACTTATACGGATCCAATCTATGGGATTAAGATCTTTAATGAGTCTATCTCATTAAAACCGAAAAAGCTAAATGCCAAGGTTAAAACCGTATTTAACGGAAAAGTTATCTACGCAGATAAAACAGCTGTGCTTGATAACATAGTAATTGTTGAGCACAAAAATGGTCTCCATACCATCTATGCAAATCTTTCACAGATAGCGCCAGGTATTAAAAAAGGTAAAAAGGTCAAACGTGGGGCAGTCATAGGACGTGTCAAAGATGAGCTTGTCTTTGAAGTAACGCAAAAGAGTGCACATATTAACCCTATACGATTATTTAGATAGTTTTCGCTATAATCGCAAAAAATTTAAGAGTAGAGATAACAATGAAATTTATTCAAACGCGTGGTGTAGATCCAAAAAAAGCAGAAAAAGTAACTTTTTCAGAGGCAATTTTAAGTCCTATTGCCTCTTTTGGTGGGCTATATGTCCCTGAAAAACTTCCAGAGTTAGGTGAAGCATTTTTACAAAAGCATGCAAACTCATCATATAAAGAGCTTGCAAAAGATATGCTGGATGCTTTTGAGATAGATATTGATGGTGCTGTTATTGATGAAGCACTGGGTCTCTATGACAAGTTTGATGATCCTAAAAACCCCGTACCTGTTGTAAAGGTGCGTGAGAATCTTTATGTAAGTGAGCTCTATCACGGTCCGACACGTGCTTTTAAAGATATGGCACTGCAACCTTTTGGTGCCGTTCTATCTTCAATAGCACAAAGACTTAATGAAAACTATCTTATCTTGGCCGCTACAAGTGGTGACACAGGTCCAGCAGCATTAGAGACTTTTAAAAACCGTGCAAATGTAAAAGTAGCATGTCTCTATCCAGATGGTGGTACAAGTGATGTACAACGCCTACAAATGGTAACAGAAGATGGTCAAAACCTGAAAGTAATCGGTATCCATGGTGTTTTTGATGATGCACAGAGTGCACTAAAGCGTCTTTTGGCAAGTGAAAACTTCAAAAAAGCACTTCAACAAAAAGATACAAAACTCTCAGCTGCAAACTCTGTAAACTTTGGGCGTATCATATTTCAGATTATCTATCATATTCACTCGTATTTGGAGCTTGTTCGTCAAGGTGCTATAAAACTTGGTGAGAAAGTTTACCTTAATGTACCAAGTGGAAATTTTGGAAATGCACTTGGTGGTTACTATGCATGGAAGATGGGTCTTCCTGTTGAAAAGATCATTATCTCTTCAAATGAGAACAATGTGCTCACGCGTCTTATTCGTGATGGTAAATATGATCTTCGCGGTAGTGAGGTAGTAAGTACGACCTCACCAGCAATGGATATTTTAAAGTCATCTAATGTTGAACGTGTTTTATTTGACCTTTTTGGTCAAGAGCGTACAAAAGAGTTGATGCTTAGCTTAGAAGAACAAAACTTTTATGAGTTGACAGATGAAGAGCTCACGCAACTTCAAGAGTGTTTTGATGCTGACTGGTGTAGTGGTGATGAAGGTAAGAAGTACATTAAGGAAACTTTTGAAAAAGATGGTTATCTCATGGATCCACATACTGCTACATGCATGAAGTCATATGAGACACGCTCAAATCCTGAGATTAAATCTATTGTTTACTCAACAGCCGAGTGGACAAAGTTCTCTCCAGTGATAGCAAATGCGCTTACTGGTGAAGTAGATACAAAAGATATTGAAGCCTTAGAGTCGATATCGAAAGTGGCAAAACTAGAGATTCCTCCAATGATTAAAGAGCTTTTTGAAAAAGAGATAGTGCAAAAAACAGTAATCGATAAAGAAAAAATCGAAGAAGAGATACTCAAGTTCTTATAGACTTGAGTATCTTTCTCTTACCTTAGTCTCTTCTGCATTTTTATATACCTTTTTTCTTTTATATTTCTTAAATATTCTCTCTTTTCAATTCATAGATTTTTTTATACTTTTTTAGATAACAAAAAAAAACGTTTTAAGGTGCAGTTAATTACTTGAAGAGTAAAATATATATATAGGAAAATATAATATGAATGAAACAATCGAAGACGAATTAACGAAAAAAAGAAATATGCTTTATTATAACCAGCTTGTTATGAATGAGCGAAAGGCTCAAGTATTTAAGAAGAAAAAACGTGCTAAAAAAACAAGCTTTGGATCACAAAAAGTTGAGTTTAAAGATTTTTTGTTTATCCCTGAAAACTGGGAGTTTGCAGCATATACTTTTTATGTTGTCGGTGTTCCTTACTTTGTCGGGGCGGTATTTTTGTTCTTCTTTGTAGCCGGCGGTAACTATGAAAACTTCAAGCTCTTAAATATGAACGCTTTTTTGATTATATGGATGATTGGTTATGAAATAGTAGCTGTCTTTTCTCTTATCTGGATACTTATCCTTTACTTACAGTATGATCCAGAGGATGTCTCTTAAAAGAACTCTTCCTATGAGAGCTCTTTTGCTTTTTCATATGCTGCTTCTATAGCATCTATACAGGCACTTCTGACATTCTTATTTTCCAATGCTGCATATCCTGCTGCAGTTGTTCCTCCAGGGCTCATTACCCCATCTTTTAAAAGTGCAGGATGCTCATCTTGTATGAGTTTTGTAAAACCATCAAAAAGTCCACGCATAATAACCATCGCATCATCACGTTTTAGTCCCTGTTTAACTGCACCATCTGCCAATGCTTCAGCAATAAGCGCGAGGTATGCAGGACCACTTCCTGCCAGTGCTGTAGCTATATCTATCTCTTTTTCACTGTTAAGCCAGTGCGCTTTGCCTATAGATGAAAACAGTTCTAAGGCTTCTTCTTTAAAGCTGCTCTCTCCTGTAAGCGTTGTCATCGATGCTTCAACTGCCGCTGCAAGATTAGGCATAGCACGAACATAGGCAGCAGACTCTATATAATTAGTGAGTTTTTTTATTGTAGTACCAGCTAAAACAGAGTAGATAACCTTTGCTTTGCCTTTAAGCTTTGTTGATATCTCCTCCACATTTGCGGGCTTTACACAAAGAATAACAGTTTTATCTGTAATATCAAACTCATCAAGCAGTGTTTTACTAATGGTAACATTTAGTGAGTTTTCAAAATTTTGCAGTTTTTTCATATCTCTACCGACAACTTCAATAGCATACTTGTTCTGTAAGCCTTTTGCAATACTTAATGCCATGTTCCCATTTCCGATAAATGTTACTTTTTTCATAGGTGTCCTCAATATTTTATGGTAGTATTATACCATTTAATTAATATGATAAATTTAGGTGAAGAAAAATGGAAAAATTTTTAGCAGAAGCAAAAGCTGCGAGTCGTGTTTTTAATGAACTCAGCGGTAAAGAGAAAAATAGAATCTTGGCAGAAATGGCAGAGGCTCTTCGTGCAAATACGATGAACCTCATTGAGGCCAATGCTTTGGATATGGCAGCAGGAGAGAAAAGTAATCTCTCTTCAGCACTTATGGATAGACTCTTTTTAGATGAAGCACGTATAGAGTCTATGGCAAAAGCCGTAGAAGAGATAGCAGCACTTAAAGACCCTGTGGGACGTGTACTTGATGGTTGGGTTACAGAAGATGGTCTTAAAATTGAAAAGGTATCTATTCCTATCGGTGTTATAGGCATCATTTATGAGTCTCGTCCAAATGTGACGAGTGATACGGCAGCGCTTTGTTTTAAAAGTTCAAATGTCTGTATATTAAAAGGTGGAAAAGAGGCTGAAAACTCAAACAAAGCAATAGCTTCTGTACTCCAGGCTGTTTTGGAGAAAAACAACTTACCGCGTGAGCTGGTCTCACTCATACCTGACTCTTCGCGTGAGGGAGTTGCCAAGCTTATCAAGATGGATAAATATGTGGACTTAATCATTCCTCGTGGCGGGGAAGGGCTCATTCGTTACGTGAGTCAAAATGCTACTGTAAGTGTTGTAAAACATGATAAAGGGCAGTGTCATACCTACATAGACAAAGATGCAGATATGGATAAAGCGATAAAGATTGCCATCAATGCAAAAGTACAACGCCCGGGTGTATGTAATGCGATGGAGACACTCCTTGTTGATAAGGCAGTAGCCAAAGAGACACTTCCAAAGCTCAAAGAGGCTTTTGACGCAGCCGGGACGGAGCTAAAAGGGTGTAGTGCAACGCAGGAGATCATAACAGTTGCCAATGCAAGTGATGAAGATTTTGATACAGAGTATCTGGCAAATATCTTAAATATCAAAGTGGTTGATGGCGTAGCAGGAGCAGTGGAGCATATTACCCGTTTTGGTTCGGGTCACTCAGAAGCTATCATCACTGAAAATATTACAAGTGCTGAGAAGTTTTTAAATGGTATTGATGCAGCAGCTCTGTATGTCAATGCATCTACTCGTTTTACTGATGGTGGTGCTTTTGGTTTTGGTGCGGAGGTTGGTATCTCAACCAACAAACTTCATGCAAGAGGCCCTATGGGTATAGAAGGTCTGACAACGTATAAGTACAAAATATATGGTAATGGACAGATAAGATAATGCAGGATATCAATGAATTAAGAGATATAGGTTTTTTTGAAAACCTTAGTGACGAAGATTTGAAAAAGTTGGCAACAATTGCACGCAAAAGAACTTTCTCTAAGGGTGAAGTGCTCTTCTACGAGAAAGATGAAGCTCGTTTTTTAACAATGCTAAGTGATGGTATTTTAAAGGTTTATAAAACAGATCCTAAAAATAATGAAATCGTTCTGCACCACTTTACCCCGGGTTCACTTATCGCGGAGATGGCTGTTTTTGAAGAGATTCCCTATCCTGCATCTGCTGCATTTGAAACTGACGGTAGTGTCATAGAGATTGATTTTATAAAATTTAAAGAGCAGTTTATGTGTCATCCTGATATTGCGTTTGGATTTTTCAAGTCGCTCACGCAAAAGATAAAGCACCTTGAAAATGTTATAGCACTGAATATTGTACTTGATTCAACAGCACGTCTAGCAAAGTATATTTGTGAACATGATAATGGACTGTCTATGAAACATACACAACTTGCACAGATTTTACATATGACGCCAGAGACGCTATCACGGCTTTTTAAGAAGTTTCATAAATTAGGTTTCATAGAAAAAGATGCAAAAGGAAAGTATACGATTAAAGACAGAGATGCACTAACTATTCTTTTTGAATAATAAATTTTATTCTTGACATATGTCAATAACGTCTTTGCTTAAATCAACTACAATCATGGTAAGTTTTTATAAAAGGATTTATTATGTCACATATTCCACAAGATGCACAAAAAATTGAAGTTGAAGGTGCTACAGTTGACTTTTATAAGTTAGAAAAAGATGGTCAAAGTACTTACTATTTTGATACATCAAAAGAGGGACCTCCTCATCCAATGGTTAATGCGATGGCAGGTTTGAACCTTATTAAAGGGACAAACGATACACTTGTTATGATTAATCATAAGACACCGGGTGGTCTTTTTGGTAAGCTTGAAGATGATGTTCGTTATGTTGTTGAAGAGTTGCCAGATGGTTTGGTTAAAGTAGTGTTTTCTTACAATTCAAATGCTCAATCAGAATCAGACCTTACACAAACAAGCTGTTCGGGATAATTTACAAAAATGATGAAAATATCACAGGAGTTTGCACCTCCTTTTAAATTGATAGCTCCCTTTTTTATTTTAGGGAGTATCTTTTTTGTTCTTGCAACACTCTTTTTATATACTTTTGATTTGGCAACTATCTCTTATACTAATCCACAACTAATAGCATTTAGTCACCTATTTTTACTTGGTTTTGTAATGATGATTATTTTTGGTGCTATGGCGCAGCTGGTGCCTGTTGTTCTTGAAGTAGGGCATTTTGGTGTTGAGTTGTTTTATGCTATATGGCCACTGCTTTTAGTAGGCCTGCTTATGATGGTCTATGGTTTTTTAGACTCTGCAGCACTCTTGCCTTATGGTGGAATGGTTGTACTTATATCAATGATGATCTTTGTTGCAGAGATTTTTCTAACAATTTTTAAAGTTGAAAAGCTTACCTTGGTGATGAGCAGTGTCTTGATTTCAAATACATTCTTATTCTTTGGAATTATTTTTGGACTTCTGATGGCACTAAGCTTTGCAGGAACTCTCTCTTTAAACATAGAAGCACTTTTAAGTGCACATGTCTATGCAGTACTTGGCGGTTATATAGCTATTACCATAATGGGCCTTTCAATAGTGCTTATACCTATGTTTACACTGGCACACAGCTTCTCTATGAGACCTTTGGAAATTGCTATGTGGATGATGAGTATAGCGGTTGTATTGGTTATTGTCGGTTCTTTGGCTGAGATAGAATGGTTTAATTATATAGGTTATTTTTTGGCACCGATAGCTATGGGTATCTATTTTTCTCTTATCTATACGCTCTATAAAACACGACCAAGAAAGGAGAATGATGTCTATGCACTCTCTGTAATTTTTTCATATTTGAGTATGCTTGGGAGTATAGCTCTTTTTGCAATCTATTTTTTAACAGAGAAGGAAAACTTTTTATTAGCAGCTGGATGGCTCTTCTTTTTTGGCTTCTTTGCTTTTTTAATTACAGGGCATCTTTACAAGATTATACCCTTTCTTGTTTGGTTTGAGCGTTTCTCGCCATTGGTAGGAAAGCAAAAGGTACCAATGCTTGCAGATATGGTGCCACCGCGTGCTTCAGAAGCACAACTGCTTTTTAGCTCTGTAGGAGTACTTATTGTAACTGCTGCGATTATAGCAGGGAGCAATGAGTTCTTGTATGCTGGAGCCTCATTTTTGTTGATGGGTTCTTTGGCATTTGTACGAAATGTTTTTTATATGATTAATTTTAAATAAGGATAGAAAATGGGAAAATTTACAAAAGATGAAATTTTTAAAGCGATATCAACAGTCATTGATCCGGAAGTTGGATTCAATCTTGTTGAGATGGGGCTTATTTATGATGCAAGCAGTGATGATGAGGGAAATGTCAAAGTAACAATGACACTCTCAACAAAAGCATGTCCACTGCATCAGATGATATTGCAGTGGGTAAAAGAGGCCGTTGAGAAGTTGCCTGGTGTAAAAGAGGTAGATGTTGAGGTTGTGTGGGAGCCTGCGTGGAATATCTCTATGGCAGACGATAATGTCAAAAAGGCACTTGGAGCATAGAACTTACTCTTGCTCTTTTGCCTTTTTGTTTTTAATGTAGCTGTTTTTAATAGCTACTAACTCATATAAAGAGATTGTAGGCATCGCTTCTTCTATAAGCTTGTCTGTCTCTTTAAACTCTCCCTTCATAGCTTTTATATCTTCATATGCCTTTGGTTTTACCTCATTTGTTGCAAATGAGATTGCTGCTGCCCACAAAAGTACAATAGCTATCCAGACAAGTTTTTTAGCTCCTGCATAGACACCTATAAAGTGAAAAATAATTGTGATAAATATACCAATACCAATAAGTAGTGTCAAACTCATAACTCTATCCTCTCTCCTTTTGGTTGTATGGTGATGTTCGCATCTTCAAACATCTTCTCTCCAAAACTTGTTACTCCAAGTGTACCTGCAAGCATCAGGAGTATAACAAGCAGTAAAAACGCAAGAGCAATACCGTAGCGTTTAAGACTATTTAACATCAAAGTGCTCCTCTTTGAGTAAGACAAACTTTGTAAGCTTTTCATCAAGTCCAAACTTTTTAGCTACTTTTGTAGAGATGATGTAGTGTCCAAGTGCTACGCTGAGCTTGTCTCCTTTTTGAAGTTTATAATCAAAATGAATCTTACGTTGTTCTTTTGCCTGGATTTGCGTATCTTTTAAGATTTTATCTGCTATCCAAGGTGGTGCAGGGTGATTCTCTTTTCCTAAAACACGAACAAATTGAACAGGTTTAAGAGAGCTTTTTTTACCATTGCGATCTATACTTACCTGTAGCTCTCCGATACGTAAAGGGTGAAGCAGTAGAGCATGGTTTGCTTTATTTGTGATAAGTATGTCAAATCCTGCACCATTTTTTTGCATGTCAATACTGACATATTTTGCAAGTATTTGTGGTTGATGGATACTTCCGCTAAAACCGTGGTAACGGTGTGTTTTAGAGTCATACATTGTAGTAAAACTACCCTTGACTTGTGGCATATGACAGCTGATACAGTTTGTCTCTTTTGTATTTGGATGCTCTTGTGGTTTGGTGTCACATACTTTGAGCTTATGGGCATTTTCTTTATGTGAATGACATCCCATACAGACATTGCCATTGTAAAAAAGTTCGTTACTAAAGTCTATGTCATGGTATGGTGAGCCGCTTTTTTTAGTAACCATTCCAAAAAAATCGCGTGAGAGTTGAAATTTTTTATCTTTAACACTCTTTTCACTCTCTCGAGCTGAGAAAAGTTTTTTTGTGTCTTTTGTTAAGATATTAGTGTTTGATGCTTTGTTGTGTTTGATAGATTCTATTTTATGACAAGAGACACAAGATACTCCCTCACGCGAAGCACCGTTGTCTTGCGGCAAATACTTTTTATGCTCTTTGAGTGCTACCATAGCCTCTTTGTTGTTTGGTGTATGGCATTTGGCACATTTATAGAGCTCTTTTTTCTTAAGAGGATGTGTGTCCCAGACTGCTTTGTGAATGGGGTCACTAAAGATAGAGGCTTTTTTGTGTTGAGAGCCTAGATGCTCTTTGTAGATAAGTGGATGGCACTTTTGACAGGTCTTGGAACTCTGAAAGTTTGAGAGTCCAAAGAGTTGCGTAGTTAGGAGTGCTGCTGCACTAATGAGCAGTGTTTTCATTTTTTGCATCTTCTTTTGCCTTTGCTGCTATTGGAGCATAGTCCACACAGCGTGCAGTGTGAAAGTCACGCTCATAGTCAGGGTTTGTAAAGTAGTCGCCATCTATCTTCCAGCCCATATCTTTTGAGAGTACAACCGATTGTGAGATGGTTCTACGCATCTTATTCTCACAGATGATCTTTTCACCTTCATTAAAAAGCTGTTTGACCCCTTCCATCCTTGCTGTTGTCACATAGTAGTGTATGCCAATCATAATGGCAAAGATACCAAAAATACCAAGCATTCCTCGCTTAAATGCTTTGCGTGGCATAAAGTCCCGTGTTGTTACAAAGGCCGTCACTGCCAAGAAAAACAGCATAATCGCTATATATGGAATCTCCAGTTCAAAAAATCTATCCATTGTGTCTCTCCTCCCACTCTTTAAATGCCGGTGTAAAGTACTCTATGCGTACCTTTTTAAACTCGCGTGAGGAGTAAAGCGGCATATGCTCTTTTGAGTCTATCTCTTTTGCCATCTCGTCGATAATGGCATTTGTCTCTTCTGTTGTCTTGCCGTGAACCATAGTAAAGAGATTATATGGCCAGTTCTCATACTTAGGACGCAGGTAGCAGTGGCTTACCGCTGAAAAAGCAGCAGCTTTTTCACCAATAGCTTCTCCTTTTTCTTCATCGACATCCCATACAACCATGGCATTGGCATTAAAGCCTGCTTTTCTGTGGTTGAGAATGGAAGCAAAGCGACGCATAACACCTGCATCTTGGAGCTCTTGAAGTACTTCAAAGAAACGCTCATAGCTGATGTCAAGCTCCTCAATAAGTGGTTTAAAAGGCTCACTTACAAAGTCGATGTCATACTGTACTCTTTGAATAATCTCATGGTGCAGGGGTGTGAGTTCAATATCTTTGTGTTTTACCTTTTTGACATGCTCTTTTTTTGCATCTTTTCCGGTGGTATTGAGTTTTACATTTATCTTAAAGAGTTTGAGTGTTGGCAGCATGATGTAGTCATCAGCTTCAGTTAGTTTTGCTAAAATCTCTATGGTCTTCTCAAGTCCCAATTCGCTGTCAGGTGCTACTGCCATGGTGAACCAGATGTTAAAATCATGGTTACGCTCATAGTTGTGCGAGACTCCGGGATGGGCATTTATGATCTTTACCGCATCACTTATCTTGTCTTTGGGAATTTTAAATGCAACAAGTGAAGATTTGTACCCCAGTCGTTTTGTATCAAAAATAGCTGAAGTCTGGCGAATGATATTTGCCTCTTTTTGCTCACGCAATATGTCTAACACCTCTTTCTCTTCAATAGCCAGCTCATTGGCTATCACCTCAAATGGTTTTGGCGTGAGTGGAAATTTTTTTTGTATTCTTGATAATATTTCGTCTTTTAGTTCATCTTTCATAGTAAGCATTCTTTCATAAAAATTTTATTTGTTGATTGTATCTATCTTTTTATTCATTTTCATTGATATTTATCAATAAAAAATCGCAAGATTATGTTATGATTTTACAGCAAAGAGTTTAAACTAAAGGCATGATATGGGCTATTTTCCAGCTTTTTTAAAATTGGATAACAAAAAAATTCTTATAGTTGGCGGTGGAGTAATAGCTCATGAAAAACTGTTGCATCTCTTAGACTTTACTACAGATATAGTAATAGTTGCAAAAGAGCTAAGCGATGCAATGCTACAGACAATAGCGGAGTATGAACTTCATTATGAAAAGAGAGCTTACAAAGAGGGTGATATTGAGGGATTTTTTGTCGTTGTCGTTGCTGTTGATGCCATAGCTCTACAAAAGAGTATCTATGAAGAGTGTCAAAAGAGTCCAACACTTTGCAATGCTGTAGATGCAACAGCGTATTGTGACTTTATCTTTCCTTCTTATATTAAAAAAGGAGACTTGACTGTTGCTGTGTCCACCTCTGGAGCATCTCCGGCTGTTGCAAAGCATCTGCGACGCTATCTTCAAGAGATGATACCAGATACAATTATCTCTTTTTTAGAGGAGATGAAGGGTCTTAGAAAAATATTACCAAAAGGAAAAGAGAGAATGAAGATGTTTGATGAAAAAGCGAAAAAATATATTGAGAGTTGGAGAAGATAGATGAATGTTAAAAAGGGATTTTTTTTCGGACTGTTGTTTGCGTTTTTTGCGCTTGGGTTTATTGCCATTCAAAAGGCAACGCCGGATGCCAAGGCCGATAGAATATACAAAGAGATAAAGGTTTACTCACCATATAAGTTTGAAAAGCGTATGGGTGGTCTTACTATTGTAGATACAAGAACAGGCACAAAAGAGAAGCCAAATGCCGCAGATGCTCTTTATCGTATGGATGAACTTGATCAGAAATGGGGAAGAAATCATTTAAGAGTAGAAGGTAATCAGCTACATGTCTTGGGTGAAAATAATCAGACAGTAGCAAAGATCTTCATTCAAGATAAGCAGGAACGCTCATGGCTTAAAAAGTTCTACGGAATCTAAAATGAATACAAAAGTCGTTGTAGTCACAGGTGCATCTTCAGGGATGGGCTTTGCTACAACTACTTACCTACTGCAAAAGGGTTATAAAGTTTATAGGAGACATTCTAGATATTGTTAAAGCTGCCTACCCCTCACTGCCAAATCCTCCTGTAGTTACCATTAGTGAGCTAAGGAGAGAGTTTTGAAGTTTTTTCTGCTTTTATTGCTTAGCAGTGTAGTCTTTGCTTTTTCTATAGAGAGTTCGTATGCGGCAGCACACAAAAAAGCACTGCAAGAAGAGAAACTTTTACTTGTTTTTTTAACCAAAAAAGGGCTTAGTACAGCCAGCAAAAAACTTCAAATGCTGTTAGAGAGTAAAAAGGTAGCAGATGCTATAGAAAAAGAGGCTGTTTTTGTTATTATCTATAAAGATCAGCGTGAGAGTTATCCTATAGAGCTACTCTATACACAAGAGTATCCGACACTCTTTTTTGTAAACAACAAAGAACTCTTTGCCTGTGAAGCACAACGCTTTGATATAGATAAAGAAGCTCTGTTGGAGTGCTTAGAAGCAGAGTAGGCTCTTTACTCCGCTAATGCTTTGTAGGCATCTTCAACTGATGCATATTTCTGTGTTACAAAGAGATATACTGCAGCATTTAAGCGTGCGAGTTTTCTATACTCTTTGCTTGGATGCGTGAGCTGTGTGAGTGACTCTTCTAGGGAGATTTTCTCCCATGATTTTTTATAGTGGATGTCATAATACTCAGGATCAATAATATACTCTTTAATATCACCTTCTTCAACTATCCACAGACGTCCTTTGCTAAAAAGCTCAGGTGTGCCTTCATTGCCTTGAATAAGTGCAAAACGTTTGTATCTTGGAGCAAAAATCTTTGCATATTTTTTGACATAAGGTTTGTGAAATACACCGGTGATAGCATATTCACTTTTTGCAACTTGTGGGAGTTTCTCAATAGTGTTAAAAGCAGTGCGAAGGCCGAGACGATTTCTTATCTGCGTGAGCTCATGCATTTTGACAAAGAACTCTTTTCTGTCAAAGTAATGTGTGTTTGGCGTAAGTGAGATGTTTTGTGCTATCTCTTTTAAAGTAATGCCATCTTTTGCAGGCTGTTTTTCATCGCCAATGACTACTAGATTGAGTGCCTCTTTTTGAAGTATTTCAGCTACTAGTGGAAAGATGTAAGGATTTTTGGCTTTCCCATCAAACGGGTAGCCCAGCTCAATGGAGTTTTTGACCTCACTTTTTATGATCTCTTCATCACAGGCTGCAAGTGCTCCTAAAAACTCATCAATAGTCTCAGGTTTGAGTCTCCAGCCAAGTAAAAAAGCAGCTATGGCTTCAGGGTAGGGCTCTTGGTTCAAGATTTGACGCATCATATCTTTTGCTTCATCAAAACTCAGATCTCTGTTACCCTTTGGCCCTGTTCCTACTGCGTGAATGTATTTCGAAAACTCCATATATTTTACCCTCTTTATCTTTTGTTGATAAAGTGTAGCAAAATATTGTTAAATGGAAGCTCTATTCTTCAAGTTTATCTTTAATAGCGTCTTCCAAGTCACCATCTTCTGGTTCAATATGAAAGTAGTTTTTTGCAAATTTTATACTAACTGCTTTGGTATCATCATCAGATACTTTTTCAGCAATTATTTCATTATCTTTAAATTCTGTCATTCTCCAACCATTTTCTTTCCCCGCTTGTACTATAAGGTCATGTACCTCACTGAGTGAATGTTTTGGTTTGAAGTGTTCAAAAGATGCCGTTTGTGTATCTGCATCAGGGCCCCCAGTGGCAGAACATGAAGCCATTAGCAGAACAATGGCAGGAACCAGTGTAAGTTTGAGTAGTTTTTTCATTATTTTTCCCCTTCTAGAAAATAACGCCAGATAATATTTTATGACGTAGCATACTATGATATAATAATAATTATAAAGAAAGTTTAAAGCAGGTGGTTTTTTAATGAGTTTACATGATGTAATGATAATTTTAGTCTTAACTTTTCCGATGTTTTTGTTCTCTATCTATCCGGGAATAGTAGTGAGTAATTTTGTAGAAAAAAAGTATGCTGTTGAAGAGGGGACAAAGAGGGCTGTAATGGTGGGTGTTACCTTTTTGTTTGCACTGACACTCTCTACACTTTTATACTATCTCTAATAAGGAGTTTTTGCAATGAAATTTTTACTCTCTTTGGTGACTGCGACACTACTTTTTGCATCAAATGAAGCGGCTCTTGAAGCGTATAAAAACAAAGAGTACACAAAAGCTTTTGCACTGTATGAAAAAGAGGCAAAAAAGGGTGATACTACTGCGATGAATGCTTTGAGTTACTTCTACTATAACGGCATAGGTGTAGATCAAGATACAAAGCAGTCTCTTAACTATTTACAAAAAGCAGCAGATGCAAAAGACAAGCGAGCATGTTTGGATCTGGGGATTTTTTATCTACAGGGTCTGCGTGTTGCACAGGACTATAAAAAGGCTGCAGAGTACTTAGAGTGCGCAGCAGATAGAGGAAGTGCCGAGGCGCAGTATAACCTTGCTTTGATGTACTATAATGGTGATGGTGTCAAACAAGATGTTAAAAAAGCGGCAGCACTGCTAGAAGCAGCGGCAAAGAGCGGGCATAAAAAAGCGCGTGCCAATGTAGGACGTATCTATATGCAGGCACTTGATTTTAAAAAGGCTAAAGAGTGGTTGCAAAAGAATGTAGCAGAGGGTGACAAAGAAGCAAAGCTTCTTTTAGAGGAGATAGATGCTACTCAAAAAGAGTAGTTTTTTACTGGTTAAACCACTCTAGCTGCTCACGCAGCTTTACAACCTCACCGACTACAATAAGAGCAGGTGTCGGCAGCTCCTTTGCTTTTTCTTTGATATTTTCGAGTGTTCCAACAACAACCTGTTGCTCTTTTGTTGTTCCTTTTGAAATAACAGCACATGGAAAATCTTTTGGCTTTCCTATCTCTATGAGTTTTGAAGAGATCTTCTCAAGGTTATGCAGTCCCATTAAGAAGATGATCGTGTCATTCGTTCTAAAGTTCTCCCATGGGATCTGTGACTCTTTTTTGTTTGGTGATTCATGCCCTGTGACTACTCGAAAGCTCACTGCAACACCACGGTGTGTAACCGGTATGCCTGCATAGGCTGGTACACTGATAGCTGAGGTAATGCCTGGAATGATCTCAAAACTAATACCTCGCTCTTTTAAATAAGCTCCCTCTTCACCACCACGACCAAATACAAAAGGATCTCCTCCTTTTAATCGTACGACAATCTCATGTTTGAGAGCATTTTGGTAGATAACTTCGTTGATCTCATCTTGTGGAAGTGTATGTCTGCCATCTTCTTTACCGACATAGACAAACTCACAGCCATCTTTTGCCATCTCCAAGATCTCAGGATTGGCAAGTCTGTCATAGATGATAACATCTGCTTCACCGATAACTCGGTGGGCTTTGAGTGTTAAGAGCTCGACATCTCCCGGGCCGGCTCCTGTTAGATATACTTTGCCCATTATTTCTCCTCTTTCATGTCATATATAAAGATACCTGATGGTTTCTTGATTGTAAAGATCTCTCGTTTGAGCCACCATCCGTCTGTATTGATTACAGCTACTTTGTTTGAGTCATTGACAGATACATAGAGATATGGTTTTGTTTTTGACCAGCGAACATGGAGTACTTTCCCGTCAAATTCAAAACGTTTAACGATTTTGAGTGTTTTTGTATCTATAATCTGAATAACAGGAAATTTTTTACCCGAAAAAGTAACTGCCAGGTAGCGTTTATCCGGAGAGAGTGCAGTAAAGACCGGCATACCTTCTGTTTTTATCGCTTTTATAAATTTAAAGTCAGGTGTAAAGACAAAAACTTTGTTATCGCCAACTGCCGGAATGAAAACTTTAGAGTCGCTTACCGACCAAAAACCAAAGTGTGGAACTTTAAGTACTGGTTGACGCTCTCCAAGTTCAAGAGGAATCTTTTTATACTCCATCGTATCAAGATTAAGCTTTCCTAGCCACGGAGAGTTGAAAAAACCGTTAATGTAGGTATTGCTATCAAGCAGGGCATCAAAAGGCATTACCCCTACATCTTTAAACTCTTTATAAAGTACAAAGTGGGGTGCTTTTTTACCCTTGTTCTCATCTTTATAGACAGCAATTGTGTCTTTGTCCATCTCTGAGAAGACAAGGTAGTCTTTATAGATCTTTATTCCTACATTACGTGAGTCAGTCTTTAGTTTTTGGAGTGGTTTTAAGTCGCGTGAGAGAATATCTACACTTTTGTCATCATAGTTCGCAACAGCTACATAGTTGGGTGCTATGATAAAACCGATGGCACTTTTACTTGTTTTGTACTCTCCTAGTTTTTTCTCTGTTCTTGGATCGAAATGGATGATATATCCATCGCGTGAGATAAGGTAGCCATCATCTTCATAGAATTTCATAACACCATGATTCATGTTGTGCATATTTTCCATATGTGTTCGAGGCAGTCCACCTTCTATGACTGCTACAGAGTTACTCTCTCGCTCTACAACAAAGACCTTGTCTTTTGCAGCGGCAGTGGTACTTAAAAATGATGCACCAAGAAGTGCAGTTAGTAGTAGTTTTTTAATCATATTTCATTCTCTCTTTCTTCTTTAGTTAGGTAACATGATGGATCTTCTGCCCATAGGTCACCACTGATGGCATAGGCACGAGCACGGCTTCCACCATTGCAGATATCTATCTGCTTACAGCTTGAACAGATACCGCTTATCTGTTTTCTTGGATGAATGCGAAGTTGATCAAGTAACTCGCCTTTTTGCCAGATTTCACCAAAGTTTTGGTGTAAGATATTTCCTACAACAAGAGGGAAAAACGGGTCCGGTCGCACTTCTCCTTCAGAGTTGATGTTGAGCAGTTTTCGTCCTGCTGAATTTCCACCCCATTCGATAAGGCGTTTTCTCATCTGCTCTTTTTTCTCAGGATATTTTTTAGCGAATTTTTCCAAAAATAAAACTGCATCCATCTCCATATTTCCTGTTACTATTTCAATGTCTCTACCTGTTTCATAGTACTCAAAAGCTTTATCGAGTATAAACTCAACAGCTTTGCGACGCTGTTCTTTTGTGAGGTCCATCTTTAAGTTATCAAGCCCACGACCTGAATAGACAAGGTGAGAGACATAAATTTTAGGAATATTATGCTTTTCTGCCAGATCAAAGATATACTCCAGTGAACCAATAGTATCTTTTGTCATAGTGAAGCGAATACCAACTTTTGCACCTGTTTCATTTGCAAGCAGTACAGCTTTAAGAGTCTCTTTAAACGCACCTTTTAGACCTCGAAAATAGTCATGCGTTGCTTCATCACCATCTATGCTCACGCCAACATAGTTAAATGTTTCTGTGATCTTTTTAATATTGCCTTTTGTAAAGTAGAGACCGTTACTTGAGAGGTAAGTAATGATGCTATTATCTTTACAAAATTCTGCTATTTCAAAGAGATCTTTTCTCGTAAGTGGTTCTCCACCTGAGAAGATGATGAACTTGACACCGTTTTCTTTCATCTCCAAAATTGTTTTTTTTATCTGCTGGGTTGTGAGGGTATCTACTTCATCAAGTGTTGATTTTGAGTAGCAGTGCAGACATGAGAGATTACATCGGTTTGTAAAGTTCCATATAGCAATACTGCCATCGAGAACTCTTGCTTTTTTTTCTTCTACAACAGAAGATATGAGATTGGAGAGTCGAAACATTATTTCGCTCCTTTAAATGAGAGAATATAGTTACTGATACTTTGCAGCTCATTATCATTTAGATGAAACTGCGTCATAACTGAGCGTTTGTAGCCAAAAGCTTTATACATACTCTTTGGTGATTGAATATAGGCAATAATCTGAGCCTTCGTTCTCTTTTTGGCAATTTCTGAAAAAGGAGGACCAAATGCCATTGATGTCTGATGGTGACATCCCCAACAATACTTTTGGAAAACCTTTTTGCCGTCCATTTCTTTTGCCGATACAAGTGATACTAAAAACATTAAAACAAGGAGAATTTTTTTCATAGTAAATCTTTCTATTTTCTTATATATATTCTAGCAAAAGTAAGCTTGAAATAGAGCTTAGAAAACCCATAAAATAGGGATAAATTTAGAATTTTTGAACTAAAAAATATTATAAGCTAATATTATGAAAAATGATTTGATATATGTCAAGATGAAAGTAGTTGTTGAAGAGTTTAAAAAAGGTTTTCTCCCCAAAGGGAGAAAAAAGGATTAAGCACCTGGGATTGATTGGCGGTGCTCAATAGAGTAAGTAAATGTTGGAGTTGTTAAACCATCGATATATTTAACAAATTTACCGGTTTTAGATTCGTAAATACCGATACGACCAGCATTCCATTCAGAAATCATAGTCCAGTGACCATGGTTCGCAGGCTCAGCATGTAAGATTCTAGGGATTACAGCTTTACCGTTTTTATCTTTAACAGTAGGTACTTTCCAGCTATAAAGTACTTTGTGTGTTACAGGATCTATAACAGTACCACGTTTTGTACCAACTGTAATGATTCTATCAGTTTCGAGAGTTTGTTTGTTGATAAGATACATTTTGTTCCAGTTTGCAGGTCCGCCAAGAACACAGTCAGACCAGATAAAAGGTGTATGCTCACTTGTACCGATGAAAAGTCCTCCACCAGCAGTTCTAACTTCTTTTACAACATTCCAGTCACTGTCCCAGATAACTGCAAGACCAACATTCATGCTGTTTGTAGCAAATAGTTGACCATATTTGTCGTTATACCATGAAGAACCTTGACCTGGGTGTGGTTTAGTTCCCGGACCAGTATAAACTTTTGCAACTAAAGATTTTGTTTTAAAGTCAACAACACCCATAACATCACTACCTTGTGATGCTTGCATTAAGTAACGACCAATCTCTTTACCTTCATTTTCAAAACCGTCATGTAGGATTTTACCAATATTTGGAATATCACCAACAAT
>Ga0256836_1000593_pt1 | contig 18371 bp, 19 predicted proteins | sample 4561380metaG_FD_185974 | JGI IMG/M metagenome (GOLD analysis project Ga0256836, IMG submission 185974) | Hydrothermal vent microbial communities from Guaymas Basin, Mexico - 4561-380 | ecosystem: Environmental > Aquatic > Marine > Hydrothermal vents | place: Mexico: Guaymas Basin | collected...
CATACTCATCACTTTCACTATAAGCTAGATCACTATGAGCTTCATTAAATGATAAACTACTAAAATCCAATACAGACGAACCATCTATAAACTCATCTGATGTATGTTCAACTTCATAGTCATCACTACCTTTATAGTCATCACTTTTCTCTATAGATTTATCTTCATCTCCATGCGAAGCAAAATCTTTAACTTCACTAGCAGTTAATTGCTCCTCACTATCTTCAGATCCAAATCCTTCAACATCTTTTGCAACTAAAGAAGAATCTTCACTTTCTTCATACTTTCCAAAGATAGATTCAGTATCAATATGTGCAAATTCACCGTTGTGAAAACTTTCATATTGACTAGCATCAACCCAAGCTTCTTTATTATCTAAGAAGTTAAATTTATCTTCATGTTGTGCATTTGCAGGTGCTTCCCATAAAGAATCATCAACTTCCCAAAACTTAACACTTGGTTCTGCATCAAAATGTAACTCATGAGTTTGCTCTAAATTAGCCCAATACTCATCATCATTTATATGAGCATAAAGTTCCTCTGCATCAATATCTGCATCTGTTCCTAAAGCTTCTTCATACTTGCTAACCCAATCTTCATAGTAAGTTATAGTACCCATTGCATCTTCAGCTGTCTTAGCATCTGCTGTAACTTCATCTATAACTTGACTAGCCAATGGCGAATCAGCAACACCAATCTTTTCAGAATAAACTAAACCAGTATTTACTCTGTTTTGTAAAAGTTGTGCATCTTCTGGACTACCAGTTTCTGCTTTTGCTCCATCTAAAACAGTTTTTATAAAAACATCTTTAGAGTATTTACCCTCATTTAATTCATTTACCCAGTATTGAACACCCTCATCTGAAGCATCTATATCTGTTCTTCCTAGTGCATTTTCATAAACAGAGATTACAAAATCTTCATTTGAACTGCTACCATACATAGTTTTTGCTTCTTCTTGGTCAAAAAAGCTTTGAGCTACACCATCTAAGTCAAGATTACCATTTACAACTTCACTAGTCCAATAATCTAATCCAGCTGCATCTGGAGCTCTTCCAAATGTAGCAATGTATAGTTCTGCTACTTGTTCTTTTACTAATTGCTTATCCATTTTGCATCCTTTTTTTATGTTTTGTTGAGAGAATTGTAACAAAAAAGTATAAGTGAAGTGTTAGCATAAACTAACTAAAATGCAAATATATAGATGTACCAACATCAATTTTTGATTTTATCTCTATCTTTATACCTAATTCATCACAAAGTTTTTTTACTATATGTAAGCCTATACCTATACCTCGTTGATTTTCTTTATAAAATCTTTCAAAAACTTTTGTTGTGTTTTTAATACCTATCCCCTCATCTTTTATGATAAGAGTATCATTATCAAGAGTAACATATACACTTCCATCTTTTTTATTGTACTTAGAAGCATTTGATAGTAAGTTATCCAATATTCTTACAAATGCTTCTTTATTGTAGTTTACATACCTATCTTTTACCTCTACTTTAAAAGTGATATCATCGTAAAGTTTAGATATAAATCCCACCCTATCTTCAACAACCTCTTTGAGTGAAAACTCCTCTTTTTGTAAAGGTTGATTTTGAAGATATGTTATAAGATTATTTTGTAAAGCTAATATCCTTTTTAAACTATTTTCAATTCTCAATACTTTAACATTCTCTCCTATCTCTTTTTTTAGAAGATATGAGTTTAACTTTAATGATGATATAGGTGTATTAAAATCGTGTAATATATCTTTTATAAACTCTTCTGTTAAAAGAAGTGATTTTCTAAGTGGGTTTAATGTATATAGTGAAAAAACTACAGAAAGAACAACTATAACAACTAAAACAAGCATATAGTATAGTAAAAATTTCTCTTTTATATCTTTTAATATACTTAGATATTTCTCTTTCTTAAAAGATATTTTTAACAAAAACTTACTAGAAGAATCTATATTGAAAAGTGAATAAAGAGAGTTGTCATCTTTTAAAAGTTTATAAGTGCTTAGATTATCTCTTTTTTGTTCAAAATTTATATCGAACTTATTACACTTAAGATTTAAACTACAAATCCTCATCTGAGTAAAAAGTTCACTCTCTTTAACAAGTATCTCTTTTTGGTATATAAAATAAAAAAGTACACCAACTAAGATAGACAATGATGTAAAAAAAAGCACAAAACCCTTTGTAAATGATTCTAACTCAATCCGATTCAACTATGTACCCTACACCTCTAATATTTTTTATAGGAAGACCTGTTGTTTTTTTAAGTTTATTTACAGCAACTCTTAAAGCCTGAGCTGATGGATTTTGCATACACTCTTCTAATGCTATTTTATCTACAACTTGATTTTTTGATGTTATAAGTATATGTAACATATCTAAAAGCATAGAACTCAGAGGGACTAAATGTCCATCTTTTCTTAACTCTTTAGTAGCTGGATTATAAACCAAATCATTATATATTATAACATCAACACTCTTTTTGATTTTTGAACTAATTCTAAGTAGTAGCTCTTCTGGGTCAAAAGGTTTTTTTATATAATCATCAGCTCCAAGATTAAACCCTTTTGTCATAGTTTTTATATCTACCATAGCACTTATAAATATAGTTGGGGTATTATCAGATGCATCCCTTAAAGACTCTAACAACTCTAGCCCATCTATCTTTGGTACATTTATATCTAGTAGATACAAATCATACTTATTTTCATAAGTAAGTTCAGCAGCTTCTTCACCATCAACGGCCAAATCAACGACAAAAGAATCACTCTCTAGTAGCTCTTTTATACTTTGAGATAAAATTCTATCATCTTCTAATAGTAAAACTTTTTGCTTCATTCTTACTCGATTATTTATAATTTATACATAATTTTAGCATAAAATAGGTAGAATTTATCAAAAATAAGAATTTAAAATGTTAAGAACAACTCTGAAAAAAATAAGCAAAAACAAAAAACTTCAAGAACTTATAAAAAAATCAAAAGTTCCACCTGAGTATCTATCAACAAATCGCAAGATGGTTTCTCGTGCTGTACTTCTAGGTCTGTTTATAGCTTTTATCCCTATGCCTATGCAAATGGCTGCTGTTTTGGCACTTATGCCATTTGTAAAATTTAATGTTCCTATAGGTTTGGCAATGTGTTGGATGAGTAATCCTTTGACGATGCCACCTATGTATTATATGGAGTACCTAACTGGCTCATTTTTTTTAGGAACAAAAGTTGAACCTGTTGAGATGAGCCTTCAATGGTTTAGTGATAATATAGACAATATATTTATACCATTATATACAGGTACACTTTTTTATTCGGTATTTGGTTCTTTGAGTGCTTATTGGCTGGTAAACTATTTTTGGAAAGCATCTGTTTATAGAGATAAAAAACTCTCAAAAAAGAAAAAATAACTATGATATAATATCAACTAAATAAAACGAGGATTTTTTATGAAAAACAAAACATCAAAAAAAGCATTTTCACTTATAGAACTTATGATAGTTATAGTTATACTTGGACTTTTAGCCGCTATGGTTATGCCTAGCTTAACAGGTAAAGGGGAAGAAGCAAAAAGGGACTTAGTATGTGTGCAGATGAAAAGTATATACAACGGTGCATTGGATATGTTTAAAATCGACAACAGTGTATATCCATCTACTGAGGAGGGATTAGAAGCTCTTGTTAAAAATCCTGATGAAGAGAAATATCCTAACTACTCACAAAATGGCTACTTTAAAGATGCTAAACTTCCAAAAGACTCATGGGGTAGCAACTTTATATATATAAACAATGATGGGGATATTGAGCTTATATCTTTAGGTGCAGATAAAAAAGAGGGTGGCTCAAAAGAAGCTAAAGATATAAAACTAAGTGAATGTAAATAGAGTTGCAAAAAAAAGCTTTTACACTTATAGAATTACTTATAGTTATAGTTATAATGGGTGTTATATACACCCTAGCTATAAATAACTTTGATAAGCTAAATGATAAAACAAAAACTCTTAGTTTATCAAACCTAAAAGAGTATCTAAAATCTTTTCCCTATCAAACAAAAATTGAGTTGATATGTACTCATAGATGCTTAAAATGTTCTGTATTTGTAGATAATAACAAAACAAAAGATATAGATAAATTTTTAGACTCTGATATTCAAAAATACAAATATGACTTTGATAATGGATATATAAAAATTGAAAATGATACTTTTTTCAATAAAAAAAATGTTGAACAAGATGTTTGTTTTTCATACAGTTTAAATAAAAATCGTGTAGGTGAACAAGTGTTAGTTGAGTATAAAAATAGATTTTATGATTTTTCAGATGATTTAAAAGGTATCAAAATATATAATTCACTAGAAGAAGCAACTAAAGCAAAAGAAAAACTTATAGAAGAAGTGAAGCCATGATATTTAAATACAAAGGTATAGACCATTTAGGTAAAAAAGTAAATGCTAAGATAGAAGCTTCTAGCTTAGTAGAAGCAAAAACTAAACTTAAAGCACAAAATATAATCTATACAAATATAGAAGAAAATTCTGTATCTTTTTTCTCAAATATTAAATTTAATACAAAGTATAAAATACAACCCAAAGAGCTATCTATACTTTCAAGAGAATTATCTATGTATATCCGTTCAGGTATAACGATAGTATCGGCACTTAAAATTATACAAACACACTATGAAGATAACAAGAAAATAAAACTTTTTTTAACTACTGTAAGTACACATTTAGATGAGGGGAAAAACTTTTATACAGCATTAGAGACCCAAAGTATTATAGAATTACCAGAGTTTTTTAAACACTCTATAAAAGTTAGTGAAGATAGTGGGATTTTAGATGAAGTTCTTATGGAGTTATCAAGATTTTTAAAAGAGCAAGATGATATAAACAAAGAGATAAAATCAGCATTTGCCTACCCTACTTTTATGATAATCATATCTCTACTTATGATATCTTTTATGCTTTCATTTGTTGTACCTCAAATAACTGGCATCTTTGAAAACAACCACCAAACACTACCAACTCCAACTATAGTTGTTGTTGCTTTGGGTGATTTTTTTAATCAAAACTTTACTAAAATACTAGCTTTTATATTTATAGCTGTAACTGGATTTATGTTTATGATGAAACAGAGTAAAAAGTTTGCATATATAGTGCATAAGATACTTTTAAAGCTACCAATGTTTGGAATAATTATACAAAAAAGTGAACTAGCTAGATTTGCATATATAGCATCTCTACTTACCCACTCTGGTGTACCTTTTGTTCAAACAGTAAATTTAAGTGCAAATATATTGGATAATTTAGTTTTAAAAGATATCTTTATACAAGCATCTAAAAAAGTTGTAGAGGGTAAGCATCTATCTAGTGCATTAAACACTTCAAATATAAAAATAGACAATGCTTTTATACAAGCTATAGCACTAGGGGAAGAAACATCACAACTTCAAAATGTACTAACAAATATTTCAGAACTATATTTTGAGGAAAATCGTGATAAAATATCAACACTTTTAACACTGCTTGAACCAAGTCTAATGCTTTTTGTAGGTGGAAGTATAGGCTTTATAGTAGCAGCAATGCTTTTACCGATATTTTCAATGAGTATAAATTAGGGAGTTAAAATGAAGATTGTATCTATATTAATTATATTTTTAATCTTAGTATTAAATGCTGATGAATTACATCCAACAAAAGATGAAGTTACTAAACTTTATGTAGCAACTTTTAACCGTGCCCCAGATGCTTCTGGACTTAACTATTGGGTGAAAGATTCAAACTTAACGCTATCTCAGATAGCACAAAGTTTTTTTGACCAAGAGGAAATACAATCGCTATACCCTACAAACATTTCAAATGGTGAGTTTGTATTAAAAGTTTATCAAAATCTATTTGATAGACAACCAGATGCAGATGGTTGGATATACTGGGAAAATGAATTAAATAACTATAAAATATCAAGAGAAAATTTTATACTAGCTGTTATAAATGGTGCAAAAGATGATGATAATGCAAAAGATGCAACAATACTAGAAAATAAAAAAGAGGTTGGTCTATACTTTGCAAACAGTGGTTTGGATGATATAAAAAAAGCTAAATCAATAATGAGTAAAGTTACAAAAGAAGTTACATCTTTAGATGATATATACAAAGATATAGATGATGTAAAAAGTAAAAATTCTACAAATATCATCCCTCAAGTTGAGGCACAACCAACAGCAGAAATTACAAAAGAATTAAGATGGTACAAACCAACACAAAACCAAACATGGCACTGGCAACTTACAGGTGAATTAAACACAACCATAAAAGCAAATATATACGATATAGATCTATTTGAAACAACTTCACAAACAATAAAATCACTTCAAGACAGTGGTAAAAAAGTTATGTGTTATTTTAGTGCTGGTAGTTTTGAACCAAATAGAGATGACAGTAACCTATTTGATAAAAATGATTTAGGAAATACCCTTGAGGGTTGGGAAGATGAAAAATGGTTAGATATAAGAAGTGATAAAGTAAGAGATATTATGCTAAGTCGCATCCAACTAGCAAAAGAGAAAGGTTGCGATGGTGTTGAAGCTGATAATGTTGATGGCTATACAAACAACTCTGGTTTTAATTTAACTTACGAAAACCAATTAGAATTCAATAAATTTTTAGCAGATGAAGCACATAAAAATGGACTTTTTATAGCCCTTAAAAATGATTTAGACCAGATAAAAGATTTGGTTAAAAAATTTGATATAGCTGTAAATGAACAATGTTTTTTTTATAATGAATGCTCAAAACTAAAACCATTTACAGATGCTAACAAATCAGTTTTAAATGCTGAATACAATGTTAAATATCTTGATGAACATAATATGACCATATTATGCAATCAATCTGAAGAGTTAAATATAACAACACTTATACTACCAACAAACTTAGATAATAGCTTTAGATATAGTTGTGATACTCAACTTTTTAAACATAATGGAGTTGGTTTTGGTGGAGCAAATGCTTTTAAATTTTATGATAATGTTTGGGTAAATAGTGCTGATTTAGTTTTTAATAACTTAGATAATGACTACTATAACTCTATAACAGACTACAACCTAAGTAAGTTTCAAGAGTTATCTACATATCTAAGCAAAAGTAACTATGTTGTTTTTTGGATAACAAAAGGTTGGCAGGAGAGTTGGTTTAGTATAGATAAAATTCAATCACTTATAGATGCTGGATATACCCCTGTTTTTAACTACTGGTACTTTGGTGATGAACTTATGAATGGTTTAGATGAAGACTTAAATGCTTACTATAATGATGCAAAAAGAGTCAAAGAGTTTTTATCAAAACTTCATGGTAAAAAACTTCTTATTATGGAACCTGAGTTTAATAAAGAAAATATACTACAAGATTCGGCTAGTTTTATAAAGGTTATGAAAACAGCTATAGATATACTAAAAGATAAAGAAACACTTTTATCTTTATGTATGACAGATACAGGTAATCGTTCAGTAAATGAAACTTACGATAAATGTGAGTATGAAAACTGCTCATTGGGGGATAAATATGAATGGTTAAGACCTAAAGAGATATATGATGCCCTTTTAGATAAACTTGATTTTATCTCATTTCAAGAGATGGTTGGTCAATTTAGTAGAAATCCTTCTAATCCTGGAACTTGGGATGAACCAAATCCAATAGCTTATAGTGATGATGATATAGGTATAAACAATCTAGCAACAAGGATAGATAACTTTGCAAAACTATTAAAAGAGACATATAATAAACCTGTATTTTTACCATATATAACTATAGCTACTGCAACTTGGAGTGATGAAAACAACGACTCTGTAGTGGATACAGATGAGATAAATATAACAGGTTGGGAAGATAAAGCAAATCTAGTTTATCAAGAATTAAACTCAACAAACCTTTTTGGTTTTGCACCTATGGCACTTTTTGATGACCCTAGCCACGATGCTGAAGGATATCAGTTTTTTATGCAAAATGAATACCATATAGGGATTATAAAATCAGACGAGATAGAGGGGCAACTAAATGGAAATATATCCCCTAAAAAAAATATACTAGAAAATGTATTTAGATGAGAAAAGGTGTTGCACTTCTTGTAACCGTATTTTTTGTTATGGCTATAACACTTAGTATAGGGATCGGTTTTAGATATATAAACCATCTAAAAGATAGTGTAACAGATGAGCAATATATGCTACAAGTAAATGCAATTATCGAGGACTTTGTTAAAATTTTAGATAATTCAAAACTACTCAAAGATATAAATGATGCAGATGATTTAAATATATTTTTAGAACAATCATCATTTATACCACTTGAATATCAAGATATAAAAATAACAATAGAATTTAGCAATGCTAGAGATAAGATAAATATAAATAGTTTTAAAGATAAAAAAAGATTTGAACTATTTAAAAAGTATCTTATCTCAAAAAATATAGATACAGAATATGCATACCTGATACTAGATAGTATATCTGGGATAAAAAAAGATGCTTCTTACAATACAGATATATTTTATAGATACCCTACTCTTTTTAGAGATTATATAACTTCAGATGAACATTTAGAAAAAATCAATCAAATATATAAAAATAAATATCACGATAATAATGTAAAAAATATAGATATGAAAAACTTGTTTTATATAAATAAAGATACAAAAACAAACATTGACTTAAATTTTGCAACAATTCAAGTATGGCAATATATATTAGGATGCACTAAACAAAGAGCAATACAACTATATTCAAACAAAGGTAACTATAAAGAGATAAATAATCTAAATCTAACAGATGAAGAAAAAACTATGCTAAATAGATTTAATTATAGTTTTTTTGAACCCTATGTAGATGTAAAAGTAGAAATATCACAAAAAAATAAAATAGCCTATATTACATTTCAATATGAGTTTGATAAACAAATATTATCAAATTTGAATATATACTTCAAATAAAATGTATTTAATTATTGTATAATCTCAATACAAACTCTAAAAGAAAATGGATACTTGTCAAATGAAAAATATAGCTATTTTATGTTCTGGTGGTGATGTTTCTGGAATGAATCCAGCCATAAAACATTTTGTAGAGTACACAATAAAAAAAGAGCTGACTCCTTACTTTGTATATGACGGGTATGAAGGACTTATAGATAATAATATACAAAAAGCAAGTTATAAAGATGTGAGTGGAATTATAAATCGTGGTGGAACGATTATAGGAAGTGCAAGAAGCAAAAGGTTTTTCGATAAAAAATATAGAAAAATAGCAAAAGAAAATCTTGATAAATTAAATATAAATATGCTTGTAGTTTTGGGTGGGGATGGTTCTTTTCGAGGTCTTGATATTTTTTATAAAGAACATGGTGTTAGATTTTCTGCTATACCATCTACAATAGATAACGATATAAATGAAACACAATATTGTCTTGGTGTAGATAGTGCATTAAACATTATAAAAAACTCTATAGATGCCATAAGAGATACAGCATCTTCTTTTAGAAGAGCATTTATTATAGAGACTATGGGTAGAGAGTGTGGTTACCTAGCACTTGTATCACATCTTACATCTGGTTCAGAGTTATGTTTGATACCAGAAAAAAAATATGATTTAAAATTATTTAAAAATGAGTTTAAAAAAGAGATTAAAAATGGTAGAAAATATTTTATAGTTGTTGTAAGCGAAGGTATAAAACAAGATTTATCAGAAATAGCACAATGGTTTGAAGATGAGATAGGAATAGAAGCAAGAGTTAGTGTATTGGGACATATTCAAAGAGGTGGTAATCCATCTAGTTATGATAGGCTTATGGCTTATAAATTTATAACTTATGCAGTAAATTCATTGCTAGATAAAAAAGATGAAACTATAGTATGTTATACAAAAAAAGGGTTTGAATATAAAAGTTTAGATGCAATAACAAGATTTCCACATAAACTAGATGAAGAATTAATTTCTCTACTATAAGTGAACAAAAAAAAGGATTAATTTGTTTTCAAAATTAAATAAGCATATAGAGACTATATTTATAGATACAGATTCTACTAATTTTGATATTAAAGATAAAGTAAATGTTATACTATCTCCATCTTTGTATTGGATAAAAAAGATATCTCTTCCTGTTACAAAATTAAAAGATGTTAAACCTCTTCTTCCGTCTATATTTGAAGATATACTTCCTGCTGGTAATTATAGTTATAGTGCTTATAAAGATGGTAATGAATTTTTAGTATTTGCTTATGAAGATAAAAAGATTTTAGAGTTAATTAAGACTAAAGGTATATCTCAAAAACAACTAAACAACATATACTTTGCACAAAATGAACTATCAAATATAACTAAAGCTATGAAGATAAATGAAACTCAAAGTATCTATGTAAAAGATGGTATAGTTGTACTTTTACCATGTTGTTGGATAAAAGAGCATGGTTATCTGAACTTAAACGATATAAATCTATCTAAAAAACACATAAATCTAAAACAATACAACTATATGATAGATGATAAAAGTATATATACAATACTTATTTTATGTTTTATTTTTACTATTTTTAGTGCTATTGAATACGGTATAAATTTACAAAATATAGATAATCTAAAAAAGAAAAAAGATGAAGTTTTTCAACAATATTCATTAAAACCAACAATGTTTCAAAACAACTCTTTACTTTCTAATTATAAAAAAATCAATAAAACACAAACAAAACTTAGAGATTTAATATCAACTGTCTTATCACTAAGGTTACCAAAAACTACAAAGATAACATTGATAGATTCAAATAAGAAAAAACTTATAGTACATTTTAAATCAGTAGATATAAACTCAAAAATGCAAATAGAATCTCAATTAAAAAATAAAAATTACCTTTCTAGTTTAAAAAAAGATATATTATCTGTGGAGTTTAAATTATGAATCGTATAAACCCTATACATATTTTTATCCTGATTGTAGTTTTATTTGGATTTTTTACATTTAAGTTAAATCAAACTAAAGAAGAATTGAGAAATATAAAAAATGAGTATAAAAAGACACTTGATGTTGCAATACAAATAGATGCTTTTAAAAAAAGTTATAAAAATAAAGCTCAAATCAAAAAAAAGATAAATCAAATTTTAAAGAGTCGTACTTTAAGAAAAGTAAATATTATAAAAGAGATAAAAAACTCAAAGATTATATTAAAATCAAAAGAGATGGATATTGCATCACTTAATTATCTTATGGGGAAAGTATTAAATTCAACTTTTATTGTAAGTAAACTAAGCATAAAAAAGATTAATAATAAAAAAGCTACTTTTATGATGGAGATACAATGGTAAAAGTTTTAAAAATAATTGGATTTAGTTTATTTTTTATAGCTAGTATAATGTTTTTTTTACCAAAAACAAATTTTTACTATCTAGTAGAAAATGAGTTAAAAAAACAAAATATAGTTATATCAAATGAAACCATTATAGAAAGTGGATTTAAACTAGATATCAAAGATGCTGATGTTTTTTTCAATTCTATAAAAAGTGCAAAAGTAAAAGATATAGAGATAACAAGCTTGTTATTTTACAACTCAGTAGATATAACAGATGTCAAATTATATGCTCTAGCTGGTTCATTTTTTCCAACAAAGATACAAAATATAACTTTTAGATACACAATATTAAACCCTTTAAACATTAATATAAATGCTAATGGTGGATTTGGAAAAGCAAAAGCTACATTTAGTATTGTAGATAAAAGATTACATCTCACTATAAATCCATCCAAAAAGATGTTAAAACGATACAAAAAAACTCTTAGGTTTTTAACTAAAAACAAAGATGGAGCATATAGTTATGATACAAATTTTAATTAAGATTTTAACTATAGTTATTGTAGCTAAATTTATATCTTTAGTTATATTGATTTTTCTGCCTAAAGATGGTGTAGAACAGAGTATAGAGACAAATTTCACACCAAAATACCATAGAATAAGTTTCAAAAATATGTTAGATTCTTCTAAATATAAACAAATTGAAACTAAAAAAACTACCTATGAAGCAGGAATAGTTTTAAAAAATATGATATTAAAAGGTTTATACGGTTCTAATTCAAATGGATTTGCAATAATCGCCTTAAAATCAAAACCAGATGAAACTTCTATAATCTCAGTAGGTGAAGATTTTCAAGGATATGAGCTAAAAAATATACTAAAACAAAGTATCATACTTGTTAAAAACTCAAAAGAGTATATCTTAAAGATAAAAAAATCAAAATCAAAAGATAATGCAACTATTGATTATGTTAAAAAAAAAGAAAACATACAAGATATAGATAAAAACAATATATCTAAAAAAGATATAAATTATTATATCTCAAATCCGAAAAGCATTTGGAAAGATATATCAATAGTACAGTTAAAAGATAAAAGTGGTTTTAAAATAACAAGGATAAAAAAAGGTTCAAAGATGGATAGACTTGGTCTAAAAAAAGGTGATGTCATCATAAAAGCAAATAACATTGAACTTACATCTATAAAAAATGTTATGAAGTTATATAAAAATATAAAAGATATAACTGCTATGGAAATAGTAGTTCTTAGAAACAATACAGAAGTGGAGTTAATGTATGAAATTGATTAGAGTAATATTTCTAATAAGTAGTTTGGTTTTAGTTTTATCTGCAAGAGAGAGAGTAAATGTTAATTTTTCAGATTTAAAGATAGAAGATTTTGTAAAACTTGTTTCAAAAGTTACAAATAAAAATATACTACTTAATTATAAAGTAAATGGTGTAGTTAATTTTGTTAGTACAACACCTGTTTATGATGATGAACTTATAGATATACTAGTATCGGTACTAGAGTCTAAAGGTTATACCCTCATACAAAATGGCTCTATCTTAGAGGTAGTTCGCTCTAGTGATGTAGCAAAACACAATGCTAAAGTTATATCAAAAGATAAACAACCTTATGGTTCAATGATGGTAACACAGTCTATATCTATAAAAGATGAAAATATCGATATAGTAGCTTCAAAAATAAGATATCTTATATCTAAAACAGCAAAATTAGTTACTATGAAAACAACAAATTCACTACTTATAACTGACTACCCTGCAAATATCAAAACTATAAAAAAAGTGATAAAAGATATAACATCAACAAAAAAAGCTATAGTAAAAATAATACCTATAAAAAATACAGAAGCAAAAGAGGTTAAAAATAAACTAGATAAATTAGCAAAATCTCTTTTTAATCCTAAAATAGCTACTCAAAAAGTAACTATTATACTTGAAGAAAATACAAACAGTATCATACTTGTTGGCTTAGAAGAAAACATCAAAAAAATCGAAGATTTGACAACAAAACTTGATGTCGAATCAAATATAAATAAAACAGTTCAAATTTTTGAACTAAAAAATTCTAGTGCAAAATCTGTTATAACAAGTCTAAATGAGATTATAAAAAATCAAAAATTCAAAGACCCATCTATGAAACCAAATGTATCTGTAAATGAGGAGATAAACTCTATAATAGTGATGGGTGAACCAGCCGTTATAAAAGGGATAAAACTTATCATAGATGAACTAGATAAAGAAAAATATCAAGTTTATGTTCAAGCTAGAATTATAGAGATAAATAATGATAACTCAGAAGAGTTAGGTGTTAAGTATGGATTTTCAGGTGGTGATGTTTCATCATCTGGACTTTATGCTATGAGTGCAAATTTTGGTGATGTATCACTGACAAATACAGCTTCATCAGCTGTTTTATCTTACTTGGGAGATATCAGTGATGCTAAAAAAAGCTCTTTGGCACTTGGTGCAACAATAGACTTTTTACAAACAAATGGAGCTTCTAAATCTATATCAAATCCATCTATATTATGTGTAAACAATCGAGAATCATCTATATATGTTGGTAAAACTATGTCTGTTTCATCAGGAGAAACAGCTATAGCTGGTCAAACAACATCATCTTACAAAAGGGAAGATATAGGTCTTACACTAAAGATAAAACCTCGTGTATCTTCACTAGACAAAGTTACACTTGATGTTGAAGTCATACTTGAAAACATACTAGATGATGGCTCTAACAATGCAACAAAACAACCTGTAACATCAAAGCAAGAGGTTAAAACTCAAGCTATACTTAGAGATGGAGAGAGTATCATTATAGGTGGTTTAGTAAAAGATTACAGTAGAGATACGATAAACAAAATCCCACTTCTTAGTGATATCCCAGTTATAGGATCTACTCTTTTCTCATCATCTACACAAAACAATGAACAAGACAACTTGGTTGTGATACTAACTCCATATATCATAAACAAAAGTGAAAAACTATCTCAACTTCAAAGGGATTTAGGAGCATTAAAAAACCTTCAAAAACTTTATGATGAGGCAGTATTTAAAAAGCTAAAAGAGAAAAAAAAGCAAAAAGAACCAACTAAAAATAATGATATACCAATCCTTGGAGTCAACTAATGTTAGAGTTAGAACCATTACACAACTTGCATCTTGAAGTATATGAACCAGAAGAGTTATCTACTGAGCTAAATGTAAAAAACTTTTTACTCTTTACAAAGATAGATGATGAAGTTTGTGCATGTTTAGATGAAAGATATCTAGTTGAAGCTAGTAACTACTATACAAAACTAAACAAAAAATACCCACTTCGTATGCTAGATAGTGACTCTTACGATAGACTTTACAATAGATTTTTAGAACTTCGTAACGACAAAACTATGGAGAGTATGCAAGAAGCAAACAATGAAGAAACAGATGATGAAGATATCTCATTGACAGACTTTTTAAGAACCTCATCAGATATATTAAACTCTGAAGAATCTGCTCCAATTATCAAGTTTGTAAATGCTTTGTTTTATCAAGCCATAAAAAAACGAGCTTCAGATATACATATAGAGGTTCAAGAGAAAAAAGGTGAAGTTCGTTTCCGTATAGATGGGATGCTTATAAAAAATGCTGACTTGGATAAAAAAGTGGTATCTCTGATAATTAGCCGTATAAAAGTTATATCAAATCTTGATATATCTGAGAAAAGAATCCCTCAAGATGGTAGAACTCAGGTTAAAATATCTGGTGAAACTTTAGATATCCGTGTATCTGTTTTACCAACATTTTATGGGGAAAGAGTTGTTATGAGACTTCTTATGCAAAGCTCACAAATACCAGATATAAATGAGTTAGGTTTTGATAAAACTCTTATAGGTGATGTAAAAAAACTACTTACTAAATCTCACGGCATCATCTTAGTAACAGGACCAACAGGTAGTGGTAAAACAACCTCTTTACACTCATTTTTAAGAGAGGTACAACAGCCTTATAAAAACCTGCTAACAGTTGAAGACCCAGTAGAATATAAATCTGACAATATCTCTCAAATACAAGTAAATGAAAAAACGGGCTTAACATTTGCCACAGCACTTCGTTCTATCCTTAGACAAGACCCAGATGTTATAATGATAGGTGAGATAAGGGATGAGGAGACAGCATCTATAGCTGTAAGAGCTGCACTTACTGGTCACTTGGTATTTTCAACACTACATACAAACTCAGCATCTGCTACTATATCAAGACTAGCAGATATGAAGATAGAACCTTTCTTAATCTCATCTTCATTACTTGGTATTTTAGCTCAAAGATTAGTTAGAGTACTGTGTGATAAATGTAAAGTTGAAGATAGCATTGCAGAGGAATTTGCACTAGATTACCACATATCAAAAGATACAAAAATCTACAAAGCAAAAGGATGCAAAGAGTGCAACCATAGTGGTTATGCAGGTCGTCGCTCCATAGGTGAACTTCTAGTTATGAATGACAAAGTAAAAGATATACTAAAAACAACAACAGATGAGCATACTATCAAAACAGAACTAGAAAAAGATGGACTAAAAACTATATCTAAACAACTTTTAAAGATGCTAAAAAATGGTGAAACTTCACTAGAAGAAGCTATCCGTATAGGGTTATAATAGATGAGAAAAGATGCTTTTACACTTATAGAAGTTATGGTCTCTGTTATGATTATAACTGTAGTTATAGCATCTCTACTTAAGATGAAATCTAACAATTCATATATGTTAAATTCACTAAAAAATCAAAGTAATACCAAACAATACATTTCACTTCTAATACCAAATAAAGACTATGGATATGAAAACAAAGAAACAAGACTAGATGCCTTGATAAAAGAGTTTAATGTTGATGATGAATTAAGAAAAAAACTAAAAAATCTAAAAGTTAAAATTATATATAAAAAGATAATATCATTAGACCTTAGTGAGGTAGAAGACACAGCTTCATCTATGGTTTTAGAAGTTGGTCAAAACATACTAAAAACAGACAAATTTTCTACAAATATATATAGAGTAAAACTACAATGAAACGACGAGCATTTACCCTTATAGAGTTACTTGTATCTATAACGATACTATCTATAATTATGGTATTTTTATATAAAACCTACGATATGATTAACCGTTCAAATACTATAATAAAAAATCAATCAGAAAAAATAATAGATATACAAAAGATAAAAAAAGTTATATATATGGATTTTTTATTGGCTCAAAAAAAATCTATACATATTAAAAATATAGAAAAAGGAAAAGACTTTGTAACGATGCAAAGCTCAAATTCTATACACCAAAGATACAACCCATACATAACATATATACTAAAAGAAGATAAACTTTATAGATTAGAATCTTTAGAAGCTATCAAAGAGTATAATATAGAAGCAAATGCACAATTTGATATAGATAAGATAGGAGATGTAACAACTTTTAAAGTGTATAAATCAACTATAAAAGATGAAAACAGCTATCTTATAAATATAATATTTAAAAATTTAGATGAGATACTTTTAAAAGTTAAATCTTTGAATTAGATTTATTATAAAAATAAACCCATAAAACAGCACTTAAAACACTCATACCCAAACTTATCCCTTGTCCTAGTGTCATAGCATCGCAACAAATATAACCTATCTGAACATCAGGAGCTCTCCAAATTTCTGCTATGGCACGAAAGATACCGTAACTAAAAGCATAAACTAAAGCTAATTCACCTGAGAATTTTTTATACTTTCTATAACTATAAACAACTACAAAAACTAAAATTCCCTCTAAAAATGCCTCATAAAGTTGAGATGGATGCCTTAAAACACCATCGACCAATATCCCCCAACTAACATCAGTTTCACGACCAACCAACTCTTGATTTAAAAAGTTCCCAATCCTACCAAATACAAAAGCTAAAGGGATACTAACAGCGATAAGATCCATAATCATCCCAAAACTAACTTTGTACTTTCTACTAAAAAGGTACGAGCCTATTACAAATCCTATAACTGCACCATGGTAACTCATACCACGAATACCAACAAACTCACCATTAGCAAATGGATTGAAAATCTGCCACGGATGCGATAGATAGTAAAGTGTTTGAGTATCATAAAAAAGTATATACCCAAGTCTAGCACCTAAAATAACACCAATTTCTACATATATAAAATAAGCATCAATCTCATTAGGTTTAAAATCAAGTTTATCTTTTTTTATAAAATACTTAGCGATGCCAAGGGCTGTAAGTAAAGCTAAGACATACATCATCCCATACCAATGAACTGGTATTGAGAAGATATGAAATGCTACTGGGTTAAATGTATCGTATATGTTGTTCCATGAGTTCATCTATATTTTATCCTTGTATTTTGACATTTTAGAAGTTTTGTTATATAATTGCGGTTACAATTCGCCTTCGGGCACCCCCCTCTTTTAAGAGGGGATAAATAATCTTCTTATCTTCTCAACCACTGAGTTAAATTGTATTTTTTCTAACATACCTATTCTGCTCATAAGTCTTTTTTTATCAAATGTTTTTATTTGAAGTATCATAGCTGAGTTTTGAGATAGAGTATTTTTTGTATTGAAAGATATTTTATGAAAATAATCATTATCTTCTTTTAGCTTAGATGTTAAAGGTACACCTATAAAAAGTTCTGAATTTATTTTTCTTACAATTAATACAGGTCTTTGAAATTCATTACCTTTTCCATACTCTTCACTTCCTATATTTTGTCCAATCCTTACCCAAAATACTTCTCTTTGCTTAAATCCAGTTTTTCTTATCTTTAGCTCAGTCTGTTTTTTAACCTCATTCCATCTGTCATAGTTTTTCATAATATTTTATTTATTTATCTCTCAAAGCATCAGCAATAAGCTCGATAGGATTTTTAAATACAGCCTTAGTATCTGTATAGTTCATAGAAGCATTTATCTGCATCCTACAAGCACTACATTCTGCACTTACAACCTCTGCTTTTGTTTCTTCTATCATCTTAGCTTTTGGTA
>Ga0256836_1000595_pt1 | contig 18364 bp, 17 predicted proteins | sample 4561380metaG_FD_185974 | JGI IMG/M metagenome (GOLD analysis project Ga0256836, IMG submission 185974) | Hydrothermal vent microbial communities from Guaymas Basin, Mexico - 4561-380 | ecosystem: Environmental > Aquatic > Marine > Hydrothermal vents | place: Mexico: Guaymas Basin | collected...
CATCTACTGCATATCATATTTTTTTTATTTCTTTCTTTGTAGTATCTACCTGAAGTCAGTTTTTACTTGAATCTTTCCCTTCAAAATTCTTTATTTTTAAAAAGGTATTTAAAAAATTTATTAATTCTTGCTTTTTCATTAATAACTTTAATTTAATTATATAAAACTAGTCTATCTCTATTAATTTATATTTAGCAGTATTTCATTTTAAAATTTTTATTTTATTCTTTTTAGTTTTAAAATAATCAGCTAAAACTTCTATAATAGCTTCATTAGCTTTTCACTTAACAGGCTTTGCATTTATTTTTACTTTATAAATATCATATCCTGTTAATAAATCCTTTCATATCTTTTCAACCCCTTCTTTTTTACTTCCAGGTTTAGCTAATACTAGTATTCTCATATTATTTTTTCAAAGTCAGATTTTAAATTATTATCTGTCTTAAGTAATCTTTCAAAATTACGAATAGCGTATATTACAGTAGCATGATTTTTACCACCGAAAAATTGTCATATTCTTTCTAAAGTCCGATTTAATTTATTTTTTCATATATACATCAACATTTGTCTAGCTAAAGATACCTCTTTTTTTCTACTATTTCATTTGATATCATCAGGAGAAACCGAAAAATACCTAGCAACAATCTCTAAATAATAATTTAAATCTTTGTTTTGTATACTAGGAAAACTAACTTCCTGATTTACTTTTTGATCTTCTACAAAATAACCTAATGTTTTTAAAATATTTTTAACGTCTTCTATTGCAGGATCTTCTTCCAATAAACTTTTTCTAGACAAAATTACATTTAACACTCCTTCTAATTCTCTAATATTATTTTTAACTACAGAAGCTACTAATTGTAAAATATCATCATCTAAATATTCACCTTTTTCTTTTAGTTTCTGTTTCAAAATAGCTACTCTTGTCTCAAAATCAGGTGGTTGAATATCTACTACCAATCACATAGCAAATCTACTTGTAAGTCTTTTTTCTAGGTTATTTAATTTAATAGGAGGCTGATCAGAAGAAAGTACTATTTGTTTTCATTTAGAATAAAGTTCATTAAAAATATTATGAAATATTTCTTGAGTTTTCTCTTTTTGTCATAAAAATTGAATATCATCTAATATCAATACATCCACTTGATCCAATTTAGATACTAAAACAGACAATTTATTTTTTCTTATAGCTTCTATAACTTCATCAATAAATTTAGTAGTCGGAAAATAAATTATAACCTTATCAGGAAAATGCTCAATAACATAATTACCTATAGCTTGTAATAAATGAGTCTTTCACAAACCAACACTTCACCAAATAAATAAAGGATTGTAAATTTTCCCTGGATTTTTTGCCACTTTTTCACAAGCTACGTATGCAAGTTTATTGTTAGCACCAACAACAAAATTGGAAAATTTATATCTTTTATCAAAAAGAACTCAAAATGTATTAGTAAGTTGTTTTTTAAGTCAATCATCTAAAACTACTTCTTTATTCTTTTTTTTAACTTTCAAAAAAGTTAATAAATTTAGTTGCAAGAAATGTTTTCAAGACAAAAAAGGAGGGAATACTTCTACCTTAAAAGAAAACTGAGGAGAAAAAACTTCTTGCAAAATAGTATTTAATTTTTTTAAAAAAAATTTCTTAATTTGACTAGCAACAAATTCATTTGGTACTCAAAGATAAACCTTTTTATTTTTTTCATCTATTCAAATAATACCACATTTGTTTAAAAATGAAACTATTTTTTTCTTATCTTCTTGTTGAGATAATTTTAAAATAACGTCCTTTCGCAAATTTAAAAGATACTCCTTCTTTTCTTGAGAATAATTATTTACTATATCTATTAGCATAGATTTTAATTTAAAATTTTATCTAAAATTATTAATTATTTCTACAAACCTATCTGCTCTTTCTTTCCGATTAGAAAACAAATCAAAAGACGAAGCTCAAGGTGAAAAAAGAATATTTTTTATATTTTTTCTTTTAGCAATATCTATAGCAAATTTTACAGCATCATCGAAATTTTCTCAAAAATATTTATTTTCAATTCATACTTTATCAAACAATTCTTTTATTTTTTTTCAAATATCTCAAAAAAGTACAGCAAAACCTACTTTTTGTTTATAAACATCAATATATTTAGAATAATCAATTCATTTATCAAATCAACCACAAATAAGTACACACTTTTTATCTAATCTCTTCAAAGCATATATTTGACAATTAGCAGTAGTACATTTTCAATCATCATATATTTTTATATCTCATATCTGCTTTAAAAATTGAAATCTATGAGGCAAAGGTTTGATTTGAGACAGTTTTTTCCTAATTTCTTCCTTTGATATTTTATATCAAAAAATATGAATTAGCTGTTCTATAAAATCTAATAAATCTTTTTCTTTTGTTTTAAAAAAGTCATAATTTACTTTTAATCAAACAGAAGGTAGCTTTATCCCTATAGTATTCTTAAATAAATTTTTTTTTGCTTTTCGATAATCTTGTAAGTCATTATGCCAATCTAGATGATCCACTTCAAAATTTGTCCAAAAGCTACCAATAAATTTTAATCTCTTTAAATTATATGCCATAAAAGAAGAAATTTCTAAAACAAAAACGGCAGGCACTTTCTTTTTTAACCAATCTAAAAATAATAAAGATATAGGTTTGCCAAAATTACCTCATATATACACATTATACTCTGATAATCTGTCTTTTAAAATATTGTATATTTTCCAAGTAGTAGTAGATTTACCATCTGTTCAAGTAATTCAAATAAAATACAAATTTTTAAAACCAAACTTTCTAATTAAAAATCGTATTAAATCTAACTCTCATATAATTTTATCTTTTCAAAATTTATAAATTTGATGATTAGGCTTTATTCAAGGAGAAACTACTATTTTATCAAATTGTAAAACATAATCATTAAAGTTTCATTTAAAACTATCATCATCTTCAATATGACTTTGAATATTTAAATAATCTAGCAATTCTTTTGCCGCCCTTCCAACTTTTCATTTTCATCGAATAAGAATTTTCATTTATAAAATTTAAAAATTTAAAAACTTTAAGCCCTATTTTGTTAAATACAACTCATAAGATATACTATCACAAAAAGCCAAAAAGCCACAAAGGAATTATTGATTTATCATTTGAAATATCAATATCTAAAACTAAATATACTCATTTTCAATATTTTCTTTTTTTTCTCTTTTTTGATTCACCTCAAATTTCAAAATTCAACGTATTTTCAAAAAACTTTAAATAATAATCGTTTCATTTTCCACAAAAAACTTCTGCTTTTTTAATAAAACTTACAAAAAACAAAAATAAACATTCTCTAATCGTTCATACATTAGGTTCAATATTATAAACATAATACTTATTAGAATTTGAAAATAGTATCTTATATGATTTTCTAAGAATATCACTTACATTTCAATACTTAGGAACTAAAAAAATAACTCATATTTTATTTAATAGACTCAAAACATTTGATAAAGTTACTTTATTAATTCATATTTTTGAAGCTAAACTTGAAATAGTTAATTCAGACGGAGGTATGTTAGCAATAAAATAAAAAAGCTTTTCTAAATGCTTTATTGTTAAACTATCAAAATTTTTTATTGCAGATAAATCTTGTAAAATAATCCTTTGTAAAGTATTTTCTAACTTTGTAAAAAAAATTTCATCTTCTAAATCTACTCCAAAAGGATAAATTCATTTTTTAATATACTCCAACCATTTTGAAAAAAAACCTTCTATTTGAGGCAATATCTCAGATGCTAAATTCAAATGATTATTTAAAATTTCATCAAATGATAAACTATCAAAATTGTATCAATATTTAAAATTTAAAAATTCTCTAAAAGAAAAACCTTTAATTTCAATGTCTATAATCCTTCTTCCCAAATCAGCAATTCAAGAATATAACTCTAACGCACTAGAACCACTACAATAAAGTTTTAAATCAGGAAAACTGTCTAAAATATTTTTTAACTCTTGAATCCAATTAGGATATTTAAAAATCTCATCTATAAATAAATTTCTTATCCTTTTTTCTTCATACAAAAAATATACAAATCTAAAAAGTCATATATTAGATATTAAAACATTATCTGCTGAAAAATAAAAGGCATCTGTAGTTTCTATTCTCTTTTGAATTAAAAGAGTTGTTTTTCCTACTCATCTTTCTCACCATAAAATTATTCAAGAATGATGCCAAGGAATTTTATTAAAAATATCTCTTCTTTTAAATTTTCAAAATTGTTTTAAAAAACTCGTTTCTAATCTTTTTAGAATTTCATATTCTTTAAAATACATATTTTGTTAATTTAAATTAACAAAATACTATTTAAATATTAATCAAAATTAACATAAAAGCAAGAAAAAAATATTTACTAAATTAAAATTTATATTGTTAACATATTTTTAGCTATATCCAATTTTTTTACAAACAAAATCAAAATCCTTTTCTAACTTCCTAACTCCTTATGAAGTGCTTTTTAATACTAGAATTAACCTTATTTCTTAAAGTGGTACACTTTACTTGAATTTTTACAACTTTCTTCTTGAAATTTAAAAAAACTTTTATAATATATACACCACTTGATGGGCCTGTAGCTCAGTCGGTAGAGCAGCAGCCTCTTAAGCTGTTGGTCCGGGGTTCGAGTCCCCGCAGGCCCAAATGCGGGCGTAGCTCAGTTGGCTAGAGCGCCGCCCTGCCATGGCGGAGGCCGCGGGTTCAAGTCCCGTCGCCCGCTCCATTTTAAATTCTTTAACCAATCAGGGATAAAAATCCCTGATTTTTTATTTTGTCAATAAAAATTAATCTCAAAAAGCTATTATAAAAATTAATTTTTATTCCTATTTTTCAAAAATTTGACAAAAAATAAAATTATCAATAAAATTATATCAACAGCCCTATTTATGCATAATATTTAAAATAATGTTTAAAAAATTTATTAAAACAGCTGAAAATCTTTGATATATATTATCAAAATATATAGCTTTGCCTTCTTTTTCTAACTCTTCAAACCAATATTCTTATTTTCAAATAAAACCATTTAAATATTCTGAACATACCATAGGAGAATGGATAGGTTTTTTGACAAATTTTTCTAATATTAAAAAAAATATATCATTTTTTATTAAATGAAATTCAGCTAATATAAAATTATTTGTAAAAATACCTACAAATATAGAAAAATACTTTGAAAATGCCTTTTACGCTTCTTTTCCCACTAGCGAACTCATCAAAGTTGAATCAAATAACTTTAAAAATATATACAAATATGAATGATATATTCATTTTGAAACAAGTGCTAACGAAAAACTAAAACTATTAACTATAGAAGATTTCTCTCCTCAATGAAACTATCTATGGCCATTTAAAGACATCTTAAGTATATTTTACAATGTCCCTGCAAATAATGAACTTAAACTAGACTATGAAGTAATATTTGACACTCAACATAATATTTTTATAAAATTATTAAATTTTTTATTTCTAAACTTCCTAAAGCTTATAGGATTATATAAACCTACAGAAAGTGAAGAAGACAAAAAAGATTTAAAATTTTTTATTAGATATCAACTTAAAAATAATTATCAAATTAAAAAATTAATAGAAAAAAATCTAATTTCTGTATATGATAAGTTTACTCATAATTGAGAAGTAAATATTTGAAAAAAAATAAAACGAATTTTAGCTAATTTTAAACATTTTGCTAACTTTTATTGTTTACCTAATAAACAATATACTATTAAAAATCTTGAATACATAACTTATCGCAAACTACCCTTTCCATCTAATCTACCTACTCTACAAAATACTGATAAAAATGAAATTACCTTATTAGGTTATACAGATTATAAAAACGAACATATAAAATTTGGTATAAAAGAAGAAGACAAACTAAGACACATCTATATAATCGGTAAAACCTGAATGTGAAAATCTACACTTATTTCCAATATGGTAAGATCAGATATGATTTCTAATAAATGAGTCTGAGTAATAGATCCACATGGAGATTTAATAGATACTATTTTACAATATATTCCTTCGCGGAGAATAAATGATGTTATTTTATTTGATGTATCAGATTTTCAGCGACCTATATGATTTAATATATTAGAATACTCTTCAGAAGAAGAAAAAAATATTATAGTTTCTTGAATTGTGTCTACTTTTAAAAAACTTTATGGGAACAGTTGGGGTCCTAGACTTGAATATATACTTAGAAACACTCTTTTAAGTATTATTGAATATCCTAACGCTACATTAATGCATCTTACCAGAATGCTTACAGACAAAAATTTTAAAGAAGAAGTTTTAGAATATGTTAAAGATCCTATTGTTTTAAAATTTTGGAGAAATGAATTTGATAAATGGAACGAACATTTTAGACAAGAAGCTATATCACCTATAGTTAATAAAGTTGGACAATTTTTATCTTCTCCTATCGTAAGAAATATCTTTTGACAACCAAAATCAAAATTAAATATTAGAAAAATAATGGATGAAGGAAAAATATTGCTAGTTAATCTATCAAAATGAAAAATCTGAGAAGATAACGCTGCTATGATATGATCTTTCTTGGTAACTAAATTTCAAATAGATGCTATGTGAAGAGCAGACATACCTTTCGAACAAAGAAAACCTTTTTATCTTTATATAGATGAATTTCAAAATTTTGCTACAGAATCATTTGAGTCAATTCTTTCAGAAGCAAGAAAATACAAACTATCTCTAACAATAGCAAACCAATATATTAGTCAAATAGAAGAAAACATAAGAAATGCAATATTTGGAAATGTAGGAACTATAATATCTTTTTGACTTTGATATGACGATGCAGAAATAATGTCTAAACAATTTAAAGAATTGATTACTCCTATAGATCTTTTATCATTACCAAAATTCAAAGCTTACATAAAATTGATGATAGATTGAGTTACATCTGATCCTTTTTCAATGCAAACTTTTCCTTTGCCTACTCCTCCAAACTGACCAGACGTTAAAGAAAAAGTAAAAAAACAATCTCGTCAAAGATATGCCATCAAAAAAGAAGAGTTAGAAAAACTAATTAAAATATGGGCTGAAAAAACCTTCTCTCCAGTAGAAAAAGCAATCGAAAAAGCAAAAAATATGACAGGATCACAGAAAATTAAATCAGAAGATAATCAAAAGATACATATAGATACTGCAGAAAAAAAAGAATCCTCTAAAAATCTTGAGGAAAATCTTTCTTCTGACCAAACCTTATCTATAGATGATATAAAACTATGACAACGGTATAAATGAATAGTAAAACTCAAATACAACTATTGACTTTTTGTTATGCTACCTTGAGGAAAAGTAGAAGGTCTGTTACACAAGAAAAAAATTAAAGTCCCAGAATGAGTGAGATGGAAAGATCTTTATAATATTTGAGATATCATTGAGGTAAAAGCTGAGAAATTCAAAGAAGTTGACGGCGAAAAAAAAGTAGAATGGACTCAATTTTAAAATCTCTTGACATTAAAAATAAAATGATTATATAGCAGGAAAAGTTTATTTATTAAATTTCATATCAATGTGCGAACCTTTTGATCCAAGGAGACTATCACCTGAAGAAAGAAAAAAAGCTTTACTAGAAGTATGTAAACTTATGTTAAAACATAATAAAAAATTCCAAAAACAATTGGAAGAGCTATTTAAAAGTGCTGAAGAAACGTTAGAAGAAAGACATGATTTAGAAATCTATGAAGATGATCCAGCTAGAACTGAATAAAAAATTTATATTTTAAGTTTCGATATTAATGAATATAGAGAAAAATAATAATTGATTTAACCCAAATGAAAGAAAAAGTAATAAAATTTCTAATGAAATATCAAATCTTTTAAAAGAGGGAGAAAAAATAGTCACTATCAAAGAATTGATTAAAAATCCGAAAAATTGCATATGAAAATTTATAATTATAATTGATGACATTAATTGAAAAAAGACAAAACGAAAAATAACAAATTACGTAATATTTGAAGAAATGAGAATAATGAGAATAACCATTAAAAACGAAAATTGAGAAATTAAAAATCTATTCCTTAATATTTGAAATTAAATTAGAAATTTTATCCATTTATCCTCCCACCGATGAACAAATTTATAAAATCTTTACTGATAATTTGCATTCTCTTAATACCTACCAATATCGGTGGGAGGGTTTGAGGTTGCTATAAAACTTAAACACAGGACCTCAACAATCTCAAACACTCCCACCGAAAAGGTGGGAGTTTTTAATTTAAATCTTAACTAAGAAAATAATGGAAAAAAGCAATTACTTTGAGAAAATAAAAAAATGAAGAAAAAAATTAGCTAATCATCAAGAAAACAAAGAAATAATTTGAGATTTAAGAATAGTACCATGAATTTCCTGAATAAGTGAAGAATTTGTAAATGTACTTTCTTTAAGACAATTTTTATGGTGATGATTTGGAGAAAAATTTATATTTCCATCAACATTAGAAAAATCCGGAAATAGTCTATATGAGATAATTGATTATTTAACTAATATTTTAAAAATCAAAAAAAATAAAATCGAAATAGGAGACTTTAAAACTCTATCAGAAGTAGAAACTAGAGAACCTTATATGAAAACAGAAATAGCATACCCTGAAATTGACAAAATTAATAACAAAGCTATAGAAAATATACTGAAAACTATCGCTATAGTAAAATTACTTTGAGATAAATGAGAATTAGCCAAACTTATTAAAAATCAATGATTAGACAAACTACTACCTAATAACACTAAAATCTTTAATTTACAAAAAATAAAATGAACCACAGAAATACTTTATGATTTCCCTGAAAGTTTAATAGAAGAAATCAAAGATAGATTAGAAAAAGAAAAGTCATTTATCATAAAACTATGAGAAGGTGCCTCGTGAGAAAATATAGTAGTAATAAAAGTAAAAACAGATTCTATAGAAATAAAAAACTCAAAAGAAATAAAAAAAATAGATAAAAATTTAAATAAAGAAAAATTGCTAGACCAAGTTATAAAGTTTGCAAAAAAAACATTTACAGAAAATACCTCTATAAAAATCTCAGAAAACTTACAAAAAGAAACAAAACCGCAAAACATAGTTGTCCAAGATCGAATAGAATGAGAAAATCTCAAAGAACATTCTATTAATTTTTTTATTAAAAAAGAAAAAGAAGAAAAAAATATAGAAATATATTTAACTACCTCTACTAACAACTTGACTGAATGAGTAGTACATGTCTGAAATGAAGAAACTATACTTTCACCAAATGTATATTTAAATTTTGAAATACTATTACAAAAAATATTTACAGAATTATTAGAAAGATATCAGCTTGATGAAATATATCTTGCTATATGATTTGACTTTATATATGACTACAACACATGAAAAATAAATATCTTAGAATGTAACCCAAGATATACTGCTCCATTATCTCCTTCAATGCTTGTAGAACGTTTAGAACAAATATATGATCTTCCTTATCAACTAACTTGGAAATTAATACAAAAGTTTAAAATATCAAAATGAATAGATTTATTAGACCCAAATCTACCTAAAAATATAAAAAATTATATTTTAGCATATGAAAATATATGAACTAAATTGAAAAATTGAGAACCAGGTATAGTTGTTTATACTCCTCCTTTTTCTGATAAATGAAATAATTATCAATCTATAATAGTAATTTGAAAAGATGAATCTGATATAAAAGATCTTCTAGATAAGTTATCTAAATTACTACTACAATAAATATTAAATTTTTGCCCTAAAAAATATTTTAATCTAATATAAATTTTTCGAAACATTTATAAATTTTTTCTAAATCATCTATATTTACCCGCTCTCTCTTTCAATGTACATTTCAACAAGTAGGTCTATGTAAAATCACTTTAGATCATTTAGCAGCAAAAAATCTTCCATCAGAAGCTCAATGTTCTTTTACAAAATTAACATCTTCACCTATTATCTTTTTAGCAATATTATAATATTTTTGTAATTGTAAATCAGTAGCATCCGTATAAAGAATATCTCAAGTAAGTTTTCCTATTACCTGACCATTATATTTATCAACAAGATTATGTATATATGTAAGTAACTCATCCATTGAAAATTCTTCAGTAAATCTTATATCAAATTTTCAAATAACTTCATCTGGAATAATATTAGTTGCTTTACCACCACTAACAACATTCAAATTAACACTACTTCACCAATGAGTTTCTGTCAAATACAATTTTCTATAATTTTGTATGTACAACCTCAATGCCTGATAAAACTTTATCATATTATCAATAGCATTTTCTCAAAGCCATGGCCTACTACTATGACATGAATGTCAATAAAATTTAACTTCTAAATGAATTATTCCTTTCTCAGCATGAACTATATCCTTTAAAGATCAACCATCGGGTATCAACACAACATCTCCTCAATATCAAAGTTTTACTAACTTACCAACTCAATCAAACCCTCATACCTCTTCATCTGTAGTTAACATTAACATTATTTTTTTCTTTTTAAAATCTGATTTTAAAAGATTTTTCATCAAGGCCATCATTATAGCGTCACCTGATTTCATATCTCAAGCACCTCTTCAATAAAGTTTTCAATCTTTCTCATAAGGCTCAAATTGATTTTTTTCTGAAGGTGGAACTACATCCAAATGTCAATTTAACACTATATCTGCTCGTTTTCAATCAAAATTTGAAATTATTATAGATGGTTTTTTATTAAACTCAAACTTTTTAATAAATATATTATCAATATTAGAAAAGTATTGCTCCACAAAATTTACAATATTATTTAATTGCTCTATATCATCAGAAATAGAAGGAATTTGAATTAATCTTTTTGTCAACTCTAGGAGCTCTTTTTTCATTTGAAATTATCTATAAATTTTATAAAAATTATATTGTTATTTTAATATTTAAATTAATTTTTTCAATGCCTAGAAGAAAAAGAAAGAAAAATAACAAATTACTTCCAATTATCATAAGTCTACTAACTATTATAATTGTACTTATAGGAGGATATTTTTTTATTAAAAAGTATAACACTACAAAAATTATTCCTAAAAATCTTCAACAAACTACAAAAGTTAAACACAATGATATATATATATGAAAAAAAATATCAAATCTAACCTGAAAAATAAAATATAAACCTATTATAGGATATTTTTACTATGAACTTATAGACAACAAATGACAAATATGGGGTATCAAATCAAATAATTTTGACATATCTCAATTTAACTGAAAAGAAGTATCTATAAGTTGAACTATTGTAGACTTTTACAAAGATATACCTATTATAAAAATAAATCAAGTTAATCCTCTAGATAATACAAATTATAACACTCAAAATACTGAAACTTGAGATAATAAAAGAAATATTTTTTACTTTCCTAAGTATTGATTAATATTTGACTTTTGAACTAATACAGGATATATTGTCACAATAACCTGAGAACAATTATATGTCTTTTATCAATCTTGAGATAAACTTAAAAAATTATTAAACATACAAACTTTTTTATGTAATTCAAAATCTAATACTAACAGTTGTAAACAACTAAACCAACAATTCAAAACACTAAACTTCGATTATTTTATTTCATCTAACGGAATGACATTTTATCATATACCCGAATCTCCTCAATGGTTTACTACTACCCACTATATTCGATGATATTACATAACACCATTTATATCCAAAAATAAACTTTTCAAAATAACAAACTTTATATTTCCTTATGATACTGACAAACTTAAAAACCAAATATCTGAAATAGCTTTTCAAACTTGTAGTAGTGGAAATATAACATTATATAAAATCAAAAATATATCACTAGTTACCTCTTGAAATCAAATATTAGGAAAAATTTTATGAGAAGACGAAAACGGGAACAATCTTGAATGTATTACAGAAATAAATTTTGAAAATAGCACCCCTATACTAAAATTACTAAAAATAACTAAAAAAACTAATACATCCAAAGAGATAAAACAAGAAAATATTGTAATCAATACATCCGAAAATGGAATTACTACTACATTTAAACATGGATTTAATATATTTATTCCTTACAAAAATATAGTTTATAAACAATGATTTAAAAATTCAAACTTATGAGTACAAAACCTAAATTGTTGATATTTTATAAAAATAAAAAATCGAAAAGAAAAAGACAACTTAGATACTGATCCTGATATTACTATTTGGCAATGTGAAACAAACTTACCTAAAGATAATTTACAAAAACTTTTATGAAAAGACTTTATTATAAAAGAAAAATGAAAATATTACTATATTATAAAATATAAACCTAATTGGAAAAATATAGCTGAAAATATAACTATAAAATAAATTTCTAAGATTTATTCTTAATAATATCTTCAAAAGCCCATTTATATAATATTTTTATTATTAAATCTTTTGGAAAAGTAGGACTATCGTACATACCTGCTATTTGCCTTTGTCTTTGAGCTTCATAAAGTATCACAGCAGTAGCTACAGAAACATTTAATGATTGACTCATACCATACATTGGAATAATCACTTTTTCATCCGCAAAATCAATACTCTCTTTAGAAACTCAATCTACTTCATTACCCACCACTATCAAAGTAGGTTTAGTATAATCTATTTCTCTAAAATCTTTACTATCTTGATCTAAAGTTGTAACTACTATTTGATAACCTTGATCTTTTATAGATTTATAAAAATCCTTTATATCTTCTACATAATCTATCAAAAGCCACTTATGAGCTCACATTGTTACTTCATCATTTAACCTTAACTGCTTTTGATGTCTATAATACAACCATCATACTCATACAGCATCACAACTTCTAACAATTGCTGATAAATTATGATGAGAATATACATAATCCATAAAAACTCTTAAAGTATATTGACGATGTACCAAAACATTTATCATTTTTGCTAATCTCTCCTCTGTAACTAGATATCTATCAGGAACAAGATCTTTATATCTTTCTAATAAAATCTCCATTATAACTCAATTTTCTTAAATTTTAAATCTATCTCTTTACCACGAGCCAAAAGCCACAAAAACCTTTTTTGTTCTGTCAAAATATTTATCTGTCAAGTATAAAAAATTTCTACATTATAATTTTGTTGATTTTCAGCTAACATTGAAAAATATTCATTTATTTTAACATAATCGAAACCTTTCTTTTTTTCTTGCTTTAAATAAACTTCTAACATTTTAGGTAAACTATGATATCTAATTCTTTTAAATTTCAAATACTTTCTTAGGATATTATCAAAAGCTAAATATCACCAATTAAGAGGGATCAATGTATCCACATCAGCATCTTTAAAATATTTCAAATCTACTTTAATAGTCTTTCTAACCATCCGATCTCTTGTTCAAAATTGCATTAGATAATATTTCCACATAAGCGTCTGTTTTATCCATATAGGAAATTTTTTATTAAACTTTCTAATACTTTTTTGTCTATCAGTAAGATTATAATCTTTTAAAATTTTATTATAAAATATATCTTGAAAATACTTTCTATCTAAAACATCTCACACAAATCATATCTTTCCTACTAGCGAATAACTTAAAGCATATAACATATAATTTTTAAACAAAGGTATTACTCTATCATTATCCAATAAGACTTCCCATAAAGGAGGTAAAATAATTTTATCTATTTGTGCTGAAAAATTATTTATTATTTTATTTATTCTAGCTTCAACAAAATCTTTACTTTTATCTCACCACGCCCATCAATCTAAATCCAAAACCAACAAATATTGATGATCAAATTTATTTAATATTTTAAACAAAGGAATAATATCAAACCCTGACCCAACCACTAAAATCTTCATCTAAATATAACAATTTACCATATAAATAACAATCACCAGCAATAATCTTCAGCCATCATCTGGCCTAATCTTCAGATATCCCCTCTTTAATTATCTTCAGATATCACCAATTTTACCTTTTAAACAAATAGACTTTTCCTCATCCATTTGGTATCTCCATACTTTCTGCCTCAAAAAAGTTATATTTAGCCATCTCTTCTATTTCATCAAATCTCCAACCAAAATTCTTAATTTTAAATTCTTTCTTCCCAACTTTAAAAACTTCTTGTCTTCTTTCAATATGATGAAGTACTATCATTCTTCATCAAGGTTTTAATACTCTATAAGCCTCTGAAAAAAAGTTGTTTAAATCCTCTAAATGTAAAATAACAAAAAAAGCTAAAATTATATCTACACTCTCATCTTCTATAGGCCAATGTTGATTTAAATCACAAATTATTTTTTCATTAGCTCATTTACATTGAGAAAGCATCTTTTCTGAAATATCACAGGCAATATATTTTTTTATACCTTTATCTTTCAAAAATTTATATAATCTACAATCTCCTGCTCCGACATCTAATACTACCTTTCAATACAAATCTCTTGGCAAAAACCTCTGCCATAAACCTTGATCCCACATATCTAACTTTTTATGATATTTTTTATATTCTTTAGCGATCATATCATATCCTTTTTGAGGCTCTATTATTTCTACTTTCTGCTTCCTATAAGACATTATAGAATAAGTTTTAAAATAAATAATTAGAAAATTATAATAAAGATTTAGCTTTCTTCTTAATCCATCGCTCTGTTTGTCTTGGTAATTTAGAAGTTTCTTCTTTATTTTTTAAAATCTGCTTAATTGCTTCTTCTAAAAAAATAGTATTTTGACTTCCTTTAAAAACAATTAAATATTTCTCTTTTGTATTATTTAACTTATTTTTCAAAAATTTACCTAATTCAATAGAATTGTTAAACCATTTAACTTTGCTCATATCAAATCATATTTTTTCTAACTCATCAATCAAAAACTTTTTCATATTTTCTCCTACTAAAAAAACTTCATCTGCAATATTAAAAACTAATCCTGCCAACTCTCTATGTTTCTGTTCTGAAAATGTTCACAATTCTCTCATATCTCACAAAACCAAAATCAATTTTCTATCTGAAAATAATTTATTTTTTAAATTATAACTAGTTTCTAAAATTTTTCTCATACTTTCAGGTGCAGCATTATAAGATGAATCTATTATAATACTATCATTAATTCATTCAAAAATACTAAATCTTCCTGGTAAAAGCTCAAAATACAATTTTAAATTTTCTCACAAATTACAACTTAAATCAAATCTTTTTGCAACTATTTGTAAAATAGCTAAACCAACTCCTATATAACCCATATTCTCTTTTCCTATAAGATTTGTTTTTATATGAAATTTTTGACTTTTAAGATAAATATCAGCTTCAGAATATATATAAAATTCATCATCTTTGCCTACTTTATAATCCACAAACCAAATATCAGGTTGTAAATCATCTTTTATTTTATGGTCGGAAGTTCTAAATAAAAACTTATCAACCCTAACTAATGGATAAATCTTTTTTACAAAACGATTATCGTAGTTTAAAAATACAACCTCTTTTGTATATAAAGCTAATTTTGCTTTTTCATTTAAAAGCTCATCAAAATTTGAAAAATATTGACTATGAACTTTATCAACAGAAGTAATAATACCAATATGAGGTTTTACTATATTAAGCAAAAAATCCATTTCTCAAGGATGATCAATTCAATACTCCAAAATTATCACATCATATTTCTTCTTTCAAAAAAAAGCTATTTTAAAAGCCAAAAATAAATTTTTCAAAAGTCAAAAAATACTAGGAGAATAATTCTCTATACCTAAAATAGAAAGAGACAAACCGTATTCTCAATTAAAATTTTTAGGTGAAGTATAAATATTTAACAAAAATTTGTTAGAAGACATACTCAGAAGATCATCAGAAGATATTTTTAGATATTTTTTCAATATTTGATAAATAATCATTCTACAAGAAGTTTTTCATACACTTCCGGTAATTCATATTACAAATGGCTTATACTTTTTAATATATCTTTTAGCAAAAAATCACAACATTTTATAAATTATTTTCAAAATTCTCTGTTTCATATCTACAAAAGCTTGATTAAAATTTAAAAGTAAATATATTTAAATTTAATTTAAAAAATTTATTTCTTAAATCAATAAAAACAATGAAAATAAAATTTTGACAAAACCTAAATGCTGAAAATCAAATAATAATCTTTCAAAAAGACGAAGATCTAAAAGAACTATCTATGCAAAAATTCAGTCAACAAAAATTACAATTTAAGAAAGGAGAAAATGTAAAAGCTGATATCTTCCCTGAAATAAAAAATAACAAAGTAGTATATACTCTACTTATAAAAATAAAAAATCTAAAAAAATTAGATGACGAACTAGAATCAAATATAGTACCACAAATAGCTAATACAATAAAAAAGATAAAATGAAATTGGTTATTAGACCTTAAAAAAGATAATCTATTAAATGAAAATCAAAAAAAACTATTAACTGAACTTCTAATACAAGCTTTTTACAAGTTTGATAAATACTTATCAAAAAAAGAAAAACAATATTCATTAGGAGTAAATATTAATAAAGATTTAGAAAATCATTTAATAACTTTACAAAATAGTTTATACTTTACAAAAGATTTAGTAAACGAACCTCCTACTGCTATAAATCCTGAATCTATGGAAGAAGTTATAAAAAAAAGATTTAAAACAAAAGTCAAAATAAAAACTATAAAATGAGAACAACTACAAAAATTATGATTAAATGGTATTTTTTATGTATGAAAAGGCTCCAAATATCCACCAAGATTAATAATTTTAGAATATAGACCAAACAAAAAAGATAGTCGAAATATAGCTCTAATTTGAAAGGGTGTTACTTTCGATGCTTGAGGATACAATTTGAAACCAACTGGATATATTGAAGATATGAAATCAGACATGGCCGGAGCAGCCACTGTTTTATGAATTTTAGACTACGCTATTAAAACAAATTTAAATAAAAATATAGTGGTAGCCGTTCCTCTTGTAGAAAACTTAGTATCTGATAGGTCTTTCAAACCTTGAGATATTATTAAAATGTATAACTGAAAAACTGTAGAAGTATGAAATACCGATGCAGAATGAAGACTAATTTTAGCTGATAGTTTAGCTTATATTGAAAAAAATTATAAGCCAGAATATGTTTTTGATTTTGCCACATTAACAGGTGCACAATTAATCGCTTTGGGAAATAAAATTGCAGCAATTTTAGGAAAAAATGAAAATTTAATTAAAAAAATTCAAAAATTAAGTTGGCAAATCAAAGAAAGAGTATGGGAATTGCCTTTATTTGGTAAATATTTTGAATGAATGAAATCAGAAATAGCAGATATGAATAATATTTTTTGATGAAAATGGGGACCTTGAACTATAACAGCTGCTTTATTTTTATCTCAATTTGTAAAAAATAAAAATTGGTGTCATTTTGATATAGCTGGTCCTGCCGGAATATTTTCAGGAAAAGATCCTCTTTATTGACATTGAGCTACAGGATTCTGAGTAAGATTAGGAATTGAAATATTGAAAAATATTTTATAAGCTTAATAAATCATAAAAACTATGAAAACTTTAATTTTAAGAAAAAAAATAACTTCTCCAAAAATTGAAATTACATTACCACCTGATTTTAAAAAAGGAGAAGAGATATTGATAAAAATAGAAAAAAAAGAAAAAAGAAAAACAAAACTTACTGACTTACTATGAATCTTTGAAAAGTATGACAACTGAGATGATTATGATACAGTTATCTACGAATATATTAAAGAAAAGCACAGAAAAAATTTATAATTTTAATTCTTAATTTAAATAATGAAAATCTTTATAGATACTAATATCATTTTAGACTTTTTGTTAAAAAGAAAAAGTAAATCCAACATCAAAGACCTTTATATCTTATTTAAAAATCTAGAAATTTGAAAAATAAAATGAGTAACTTCTGACATTTGTATTTCAACAGCAATCTATTTTTTACAAAAATGTAAAATTCCACTAGATGATATAAGAAAATCTATGTATATAATTTTAGAAAAAATACTCATTTGTAACGCTAGTAAAACAATCTTATTGAAAGCACTATCTAATCCAAATTTCAAAGATTTAGAAGATAGTATCCAACATCAAATAGCTCTAGAAAATGATTGTAAATATATAATTACCAACAACACTGACGACTTTCAAAATTCTACAATACCTGCACTTACTCCGACTGAATTTATAAGCTTAATAAATCATAAAAATGACTAGAAATTTCAAACTGATAGGTGGATTCTGAATAGCAGAAAAAGAAATTGAAAAAAGAATTCCTCATTATAAAAAACACGCAGAAAGTTTAATAAAT
>Ga0256836_1000601_pt1 | contig 18277 bp, 15 predicted proteins | sample 4561380metaG_FD_185974 | JGI IMG/M metagenome (GOLD analysis project Ga0256836, IMG submission 185974) | Hydrothermal vent microbial communities from Guaymas Basin, Mexico - 4561-380 | ecosystem: Environmental > Aquatic > Marine > Hydrothermal vents | place: Mexico: Guaymas Basin | collected...
GTCTAACAACGACCCAAAGAAGATAGAAACATGCCCCAAATATGCTTGAAAGTATAAATATACTAAGTCTAACAACGACCCAAAGAAGATAGAAACATGTAACCTATGTTATTACGTATACAGTATGAATAGAATGTCTAACAACGACCCAAAGAAGATAGAAACTGGAGGTCCTATACTACGCGGTCGCCTTCCAGGTGGGTCTAACAACGACCCAAAGAAGATAGAAACATATCTCTCTAATATTAGAGAAACTAAAAGACGATACTGGTCTAACAACGACCCAAAGAAGATAGAAACTTTTCCTCTGTTGTGTTTGTGGTGTTATCGACATTTTGTCTAACAACGACCCAAAGAAGATAGAAACTCAAAGCGTGCAATTGCAAAGAAGGAGAAAATGAAGCAATCTAATAACGACTCGAAGAAGATAGAAACGTTAGGTTACAATGAATTGAATCATTATATAGAGTAACCATTGAGGTCTAACAACGACCCAAAGAAGATAGAAACAGTGTAAGCAACACAAACATCATCAACATTTTATCAAGTCTAATAACGACTCAAAGAAGATAGGAGTGTTTGGAATTAGATCTTTATTCACAAGACTTTTTGTTCGTTTTATGGTTCTGATCTTCTGGTCAAAATAATTATTAACTGAGACGTTTATATTATTTCGTTTGTATAGTTGTTTTCTGATATTTGTAGCCCGATTTCGTTATCATATGTGTAGTTTCTAACAACGTGAATATTGTAGTTCTTAATGTTTGTAGTATAACAATCAAATTTATCGTAATAATAATAGTAGATTGATATTTGATTTTCAATTAGTTTAATATACAAGTATTCGTCACTAATATTTTCTATTATTTTTTCGTAATCTTCTTGCGTGATTACTTGTATTGTTTCTGTCTCAACTACTTTTCCGAACAAATTATTGTAATCACAATTTATTGATTTAGGTAATATATTATCTAATGTTTTTTCGTAGTATTTCTTTGTCATATCTCTTTCTATATCTTTTGAAATGCTCTGGTTTTCATATTCTTTGAGTATTTCATATGATTCTGCGCATTCATTTTTTCTGTATGGTGGGTGGTAATCTTTTGGATCGTTATAAATTAGTATGTTGGTACTTGTGACTTCTTTTGGATTATGTCTATTAACTCTTCCAAATCTTTGAATGAGTGAAGACAATGGTGCGGTTTCAGTTAGCATTGAGTTTGCGCTTATGTCAACGCTTACTTCTACTATTTGTGTTGTTACTATAACGTCATAATTATTGAAATTATTTATAATTTCTTTTTCTTTTGTTTTTCTATCTTTAAGTTTGAATCTTGAGTGTAATAGTATTGTTTTTAGTCCTTTGTTCTTGATTTTTTTGTAAATTTTTATCGCTTTGTTAACAGTATTTGTAACGATTAGGATTGGTTTTTTGAGTTTTGTGTTGTCAATTACAATATAATCGTTATTAACTTCGTTAATTTCAAGTTCTGTAATGTTTTTGTTGATTATTTTATATTTGTGTAGTTTTATATTGTTCGTATACGTGATTATTTTGATGTTTATGTTATGCGTTTTTGCTATTTGTTTTATGTCTTTTATTAGTTTGTTGCTGAGTGTTGCGCTCATTATTACTATTTTGGCATTAGTGTTTTCAAGAAGGAAGCATATTAGTTTTATGAGGTCTTCGTATTCGAATCTGTTACTTTTTTCTCGTTTTTTCTCATAATGTATTTGGACTTCATCAAATACTATTACGGAATTATATATTTGTGAAAGGATAATATCTGATATTTTATCGTAACTTTTATCTTTGTATATTAGTTTGAATAATGAGTAAATTGTTGTTAGAATGATGGGTTTTACAAAGTATTGTGATAGTTTTGTTAAGTGTTTGGCGTATTCGTATAAGTTAGAATTATTGTTTTCTTCTTTTAGTATTTCGAGATATGTTTGTACAACATTTGAATATAATAGTGATATATTTTCACGATCAAAATACTCACTTAATCTATAGTATTGTGCGTTTAGACTTGCTTTGTTCGAAATTATATAAACAAGTTTTTCGTTGTTTTTTAGGTATTTTTCTGAGTATAATAGTGCTCCTTCTGTTTTTCCGCTTCCTGTTGAGGCTTCTAATATTATAACTCTTTCTTGTGAGTTGTACATTTCTTCTTGGAATTTATATAGTTTCCATTTTCTTGAGAGTTTGTCATATATTGATATGTTTGAAATATTATGGGTTTTGATTTCTATATTTTTTGTTGATGAGTATGATGCTATGTGGTCTGAGAACATTAGTTTTCCACGTAATATTCTATAGGATATATCTTTTTTAAGTTCTTTTTCTATTTGTGCTATTTCATTTAGTAGTTCATAGAATATTTCGTAGCGTGTGTCTTCGTTGTTGAGTTCGTTTAATACTTTTTCATTTACGTTAATGTTGTAGTTGTTAAGAAACTTTGATAGTTCTTTAGATAGTATCTTTGTTTCATAGTAGATGTTTGTGTCGGGTGTTCCGTTAACAATTTTTTCCATTATATGTTTTATTGTGTTGATGTGTTTGTGGTGTGTGATTATTGCGTATAGTGCTCGTTTATCGTATATTGTTGTTTGTTTGGTTTTTGATATGTAGTAGTATATTAGTGCTGATATTATTTCGTGTCTGAAGTCTACTATTTTATTGTTTTTTAGTGCTTTTTGAAAAATTTCTGTTGCTTTTCCAGTATCGTGGAAGATAATTGCTATGTATTCTATTCTGTTGTTTTCGTTTGTGTTGCTTATTTTGATTAGGTTGTTTGTGTGTTCTGTTAGAGTTTCTCCACTGGATTTTGCTATTATCATTGTGTGTCACCATTAAAAGGGTTATAGGAGACAGGATTTGATGTATTCATATATTATTAGTTTTGATTTGTATGATATTCCTGAAATGTTTTGGGTTTTGTCGTATTCTGTTAGTTCGAGTATTTCTATTATTTTCCTATAAAAGTTTTTGTTTTTTGCGTATATGATCTCTTTTAGTGTTTTTTTATCGATTCTGTTTATGTTATTTTTTAAGTGTTTTATTACATCGTTAACAAGTTCGTACTCTCTCATTTTCTCTTCCCTCCTTTCTTCTTATTTGTTTGAAGTAAGGTATTCTTTAACTCTTCAATTAGTTCTATAATATCGTTTGGTCTTTTATATTTTGACATTAATTCTATGAATTGTTCTTTTTCGTTACAATTGAGGTTTCTAAAGAAGTCTATGTATGGTTCATTCATTTTCTTTAGTTCTTTTTTACTTAATGATTTATATTTCTCAAATACTAGATTTAGTAACTGTTTGAGAACTTCGCAGTCATTGTCTGAAAGGTAGTCATTTCTTACTAGTTCTAAGTATCTGTCATATATACGTATTATTGAATCAATATCAAGTTTTGATAAGTCTCTTATATTATTGTATAGGTTCGTTACTATATAGGATAATGGTCGTGATGGTGTTCTAAATATGGCATTAACAGCAACTTTTTTATAAACACTTTCTCTTAGTTCTAACAACAATTCAGAAAGGAGTGATGGAACGTCAATAAACTCGTACTCTGTTACTTTGTTATTGTGTGTAAACTTGATAATAGTGTATGCGGAATTAGTTTCAATTTGTTGTATAATATCTTCAATTGTTAATTTTTCGTTATCATATTGTACGAGTTCTTTAATTTTGTTTCTTTGAACATTAACTATGATTGCATCACCACCTTTTACCTTGATTATATAGTAGAATGAGAATATTTGTTGTATTAGAAGTTTTCTTGATACATATATAGTTTCACTAGCATTCACTTTATAATAGTTCTCTTTATACCCACCAAGAAAATTGGTGTGGTTAAATTTTACATCCGCTGGTTCTTTATAGTAAGGACATATACCTTTAGATTTTTGTGGTACTGGCAATAATAGAAATGCACCAGTCACCGATAGAAGTATTAGAGTATATAATTCCTTTTTTGGATTGCTATCTTTGAATTGTTTTATACTATCAATTATCTCACGAATTACGTCACTATATTTTGTATATACATAATCCATTATTCTATAGTAATCTTGCTTGATTTTACTAAACGAATTATCGCTTGCAATCATATTATTTATTGTTCTTTCTATAATCGTATCATATATATTTTTATCGAACCCATTTCTCTTATAGTAATCTATTACATCACTCTTTATAATCGAGCGTATGGTGTTATTGTTTATCATATAACCAGGGAAAGTAGAATTCCCAAATGCACTTTTAATTTTTATCACTATTGAAGGTTTCTTCTTTAGTAGTTCTATCAAAGCATCCATAACTTGTTCTGGAGATAGTTGTAATTCGTTGGTGTTCTCAGAAGAATTAAAATAATCTCTAAGATAATCGAATCCTGCAACAGTAAAGATGGTACCTGTTCGCTTAAATGTTAATTCATTCATTGTGTTCACCTCCAAAAATTTTTACAGGATCTTTATCAACAAGGACTACAAGTCTTCCGACTATGCGTCTCCTCTCGTTATTTATTGTTGGGTCAATGAACACGTTATCAATATAATTACCAAACATATCAATTAATTGTCCAATAGTATTAATTGTTCCTTGACCGAAGTATCCATATGTTCCTGAGACAACTGGAACACGTTTATATGGATTTATATACTTGTATTCTATTGGTGTTGTCATTAGTATGGTTTTTTGGATAAAGTTATCCTCTAGTAGTACTAATGACCCGCCAGTATAAACTCTATCTCTTTTCTTAAATTGTGATACTGTCTTTAGGTCAACAACGTCTCTTTCAACGTCAGCAGGAAAACTAGGAGAGAACATATACACGCTATTTACAAATTCTTTACTACAATATGATATTGGTAAGTAAATACGTAATGTTGGATTAATATATATTTGATCCTTGAATGCAACAATTGAATCTTGATTATTTTTGTTACGTGTGTATCTAAGCATTTTTATGTCGTAAAATTGTTTATATGGATAACTAAATACGAACGAGTATGAAAATGGTATAGCGTCTTTATAGTGGAATTCTTCTCCAAACAACCTGCTGAGAATCCCCTGAACAGTACTCATATAAACAAAATTTGGACATCGTTTTGACGCGCCAACCAATGGACTATTTAGTTGTCCAATTGGTGCTTTAATAGTAATTCTACACATCTTCATATCTCATCCCTCCGATAAAAAAATAATAGATGGATTAAAGATCGAGATTCTCAGTAACCCATTTGATTATTTCATTAATGTCATACTTTTCTACGCTCTCATAGTTCTTGATAACGTCACTATAAATTCTGGTGTTCCTATCGTCAGTATCAACATAATCTTCGTCGTAGACTAATAGTATCTTGTCGTTCTTGAACATTTTGTTAATTTTACTCATAACTCTATCGTCAATATGTACGATCTTTGATGATTTTGGTCTAACGTTCACTGGAACCCTCACGGAGTTAGTTAAGGTAATTACAGAGAATACTGGTGAAATGTCGTTAAGAAGTCTTGATTGATTTGCACCTCCACGAAGGGTAAATATTCCATTAATTACATCACTTATAACGACCTTTCTATAAAACTCAATGTTGTCAATAGTAAATACCTCATTAGAATTTATATTGAGTTCAGGACCAATGAACTTACCGAGACGATCAAGTTCAATTTCGAGAGTATTGTAGAATACTGCACTATAGAGTCTGGTGAATGTATAACTAGTTTTATCTTCTTTTTTAGTTCCGAAGAACTTTCTTCTACTTCTTACATCTTGAGTATATTTAACATAAACTCCCAATAGAGGGCTATTTTTAAGGACAGACTGTCTGTTGTAGTTCTGCTCTCCGGTAATCATATATCCAAACAAATCAAGGCCCGGATACTTAAGGAATGTTCTAATGTCTTGTAAATTAATATCAGTTTTCTTACCACTTGAGAGCAATGACTCAATGAATACTGTATCGTAAACTCTCTTAGAGAACTGTTCATCAATATTATACAATTGATTGATGACATATTTCATATTATCCATTGTTGTACGTAGGTAGTATCTAAACGCTTGTCCAGAGACATATGGTAACTGTTTCCCACCATATATGTACATCTTTGGTAGTGTCTCGTTGTTGTTTCCAGAACCCTGTTTGTTGCCACTCATATTAAGTGCCCCAAGAGGGGTATCATATACATTGTACATTTTCACGAATTTCCACTTATACTCTACCATTGGGAATCACCAGCATAATATTATCTATTACCTTTTATAAACTTTTCGCATAAAAGAGATTAAATTACTTCAATTCTATCTTCTTTAGGTCATTATTAGACGTAGGAACTTGAGAGTGTAATACTTTTCCATTTCTATCTTCTTTGAGTCGTTATTAGACAATATTGTTGAATCTTTAATTTTGTTTCAAACACCTATTTCTATCTTCTTTGGGTCGTTGTTAGATAGGTTCAAATTTTTGTGGTCTAATAATCCTTATATAACAATTTTTCTATCTTCTTTAGGTCGTTGTTAGATTCGTGACTCCGATGCCTCCCCTTCTTGTTTCTATCTTCTTTGAGTCGTTATTAGATTATAACAGAAGTGTCTCCACTACCATCGTTTATACAAGTTTCTATCTTCTTCGAGTCGTTATTAGATTGCTTCATTTTCTCCTTCTTTGCAATTGCACGCTTTGAGTTTCTATCTTCTTTGGGTCGTTGTTAGACTCGTTATAGATGATTACCTCGACTATAGAGTTTCTTACTAGTTTCTATCTTCTTTGGGTCGTTATTAGATCATAATTATCTTTATAGATTCTTATGGCAGTTATCATGGTTTCTATCTTCTTTGGGTCGTTATTAGATTTAGCGTTATTCCGTAAATAGTTGAATATATACGCTGAAATGTTTCTATCTTCTTTGGGTAGTTGTTAGATTTACCTGCGCCGAGGTGAGTGAGAGTTTCTATCTTCTTTGGGTAGTTGTTAGATTTTAAAAGGGGCGTTTAGAATCCTTTTTTAAAAGAAAAAGTTTCTATCTTCTTTGGGTAGTTGTTAGATAATGTGAATAGAATAAATGTTTCATTAAACAATTTCGCGTTTCTATCTTCTTTGGGTAGTTGTTAGATTGTCCTTTATAAACTTTTCGGTGGGAAATCGTCTTATGTTTCTATCTTCTTTGGGTCGTTGTTAGACGGATTAAAGAGGTGATGGAACAATGAGCAGGAAATTGTTTCTATCTTCTTTGGGTCGTTGTTAGACAATGTTAGAATCGGCATTAACGATGGACGATTCCTAGTTTCTATCTTCTTTGGGTCGTTGTTAGACAGGTTCGAATTTCTTCGTTATATTACTTCTCGGTGACCTTTATAAACTTTTCGGTAGGAAATTGTCTTATATAAATCTTTATAATTACTTCAAATAAAAGTCATATAATAGTTTAAATTATAAATTTAATTGTTTTCGTTCTTCTTTTTATCTGAATAAAATTTCATATATTTGATTTCCTTCGTGTTGTTTGACGTTTAATTTATTAAAATCGGGTGATATTATGTTCTTTTTGATATTTAAATGCTTAGAACTAGTTGCAGTTTATTATAGTGTTTATTGTGTTCTATTTTTTGTTTTTCTTAATATTTGAATTGTTCTTCATTTGTTTTGTGTTTGTATTTTTTAATGATTTCCAATTTGTTATTACTGTTTCTTTTCTAAATTAATTTTCTTAGCGGGTTTTGTTTTCAAAATAAAGTTTGTATGTTGGATTGTTGCGTTATTCAAAGAATGTTTCTTTTATTGCGCGTGCGATTGATTGTGCGACTGGTACTGTGATGGCGTTTCCTGCCATTTTGTATAGTTGTGTGTCTGAGATTCCGATTTCTTTTGCGAGTTTTACTATGTCGTCTGGGAATCCTTGTAGGCGGAATGCTTCGAGTGGTGTTATTTTGCGTATTGGTAAGTCGTTTAAGTCTATTATAACGTATTCGTTGTTTCCGTTTTCTGTTTTTAGTATTATTGGTACTCTTGCTCCTCCGTTTCCGGTTGTTAGTGTTGGTGATATTGATTTGTCTATTATTATGTTTCCTGCGCTTCCGCCTGATGGGTATATGTTTCCTATGATGTTTATTTTTCCTTTTTTGATTGGGTATATTAGTAGTGGCATGTTTAGTCCGCCTGTTCCCATGTTTGCTGTTAGTGTTGGTGTTTTTGTTTGGTCTTTGGGGATTCTTAGGTAGTTTCTTCGCCATTGGACGATGTATGGTCCTTCGTTTCCGATTTTGTAGTATCCTGCTCTGATGGTATTAGATGTATTAGGTATGGTTTGAATTTGTGGTTTTCTATTAGGTGGTTGATAATACGTTTTTTGATTTTCTCTGAGAGGAAATATTTTGGGTCTACCGTCTCCTCCAAGATATCCGATAATGTAGACTCGTTCTCTGTTTTGTGGGACTCCGAAATTTTTGCTGTTAAGCACTTGCCATTCCACAGTATACCCCAGTTGTGCCATTTGAGTGAGGATCCATGCGAAGTCTCTTCCTCTGTTTGTGCTAAGTATTCCTTTAACGTTTTCAATGAGTATAATTTTGGGTTTTTTATGTTCAATGATTCTGAAGAATGATTTCCAAAGAGGCATTCCGCGAGGGTCTTCAAGTCCTTTGCGTTTTCCGGCCACTGAATAAGGTTGGCAGTTGTGGACGACGATAAAGTTTCCGACTGTGTACGTGTGGGTTTCCTCAACTTCAAGATTATACACCTCCCCTTTATATTGAACTTTTTTTATATCTTTTATTCTTATATATAATTTGTTATCTTTAATAAATTGTGTTTTTCTTTTGTTTGTGTTCCAACATATTCTATATGTATCCCGTTGATTTACTATTCTTCCTTGTATAATATGTTTTGGTTTTCTTGTTTGTTTACTAAGAGAAGGAACTACTCCATCGAGTGTTGTTAATAATCGTTGTATGCCAATTGCTAGTTCTTTGGAAACTGTTATTGCTCTCAAACAGTTTTTGTGTTCCCGGTATCCATCTCCGTCAAAGTATCCTTTTAGGAATGCTAATTTTAGGTGTTTTGGTAAGAAATACATAAAATTGGGTATATATTTTCCGTGTGCGTATTTCCCGAATTGTTCTAAAAATTTATATAATGTTACTGATCCTACTATTAGTTTAACTGTATTCGGATTATTTTTGTCTCTTGAGTATGTTACTCGTCCGAATACTTTCTTTATTTTCTTTGCTATACGTTTGTATTCTTTTATATTACATGTCCATACAACAATATGTTTGTAGCGACCGTTAGGTTTTTTGCTTTTGTAAGTGTATCCATCTGCAATGTAGAAACCTACTAAGTACCAAAAGTCTGGGTTGTCTAATGGTAGTGTTTCTGTTTTGTATTTATATTGATTTACTTTTACTATATTTTCGAATTCGGGTTTACGTATATAGTTCTTTGGGATGTGTGGTATTATCACTAAGAAATCGTCTTTAGTGATTTCCGATGCGTTTTTCCATTTTTCTTCCCAGTAGTATTCGTATCTACGTTTTTTGTTATTCCATTTGCGTTTTCTTTCTGCTATTAGTATTGGATGTTCGGGTGTACATTTTATTGGTGGGATGCCATATCTTGGATGTATTTCTATTAGTTCTCCTTCATAATGTCTTTCTGTTGTTTCAATTACTTTATGAAATTTCCCGTCGTGTGATAATACTTTGTCCCCGACTTTTACATCGATAATTTTCTTGAATCCTTCTGACGTGAAGACTTCGGTTTCTGGTGGAAAGCATGGTAATCCTGCTGTGATGATTTCGAAGTCTGGGAGTTCTTTTGGGTTGATTTTTGTGATGTCGCCGTAGTTGTTGTTGTCTTTGAAGTATTCTTTATATAGTTTGATTGCGAATTTGTCGATTTCGCTCCATCCGACGCATTCATATCCTTCTCTTTCGAATGCAATTCGAAACCCTCCTACTCCGCTGAATGCGTCGAAAAATTTTATTTTCTTCATACGTCATCGTTTGTATTATTATGTAATAAGTTTTTAAATTTTTTCTTGTTGTTTGTGTGCAGTGGGAATTGTTGTTGGATTTCTGGTTTTGTTAGGTTTTGGGTTTGTGTTGTTATTGGTTTTTGGGTTTTTGTTGTGTTTGATTTGAAGTTTTTTAGTATTACAAATGTTAATCCAGATATGTATAAAATAGATGAGGAAATTGAAGATTATAATTATAAATTTTTATGATATTTTCACGCTTTATTTTAATGTGGTTTCAAAAGTTATTGACTCGAATATTTTGTTAACTATTGTCCCTGAATTATATTTTGTAACGAGCATACTTGATAAAAAATCATCGCTCAATTTATAGGATTTTCCTATATGATGGGCGGTGAAATTGGTATAAAATACATAGAAAATGTATTTGGTGCACATAAAGTCAATAAGTGTGGTATACTTTTCAATGCAACTAATCTATTAGGTTATGATCTACAAAATAAACTTTTTTTTATTTTCAAGATTGAATATTGGGTAGGGTATATGGAAATCTCAAAGATATTCATTATAAAATGTTGTTTGGGTGTCGAATGTGAAAAATCCTCCGTATTAATATAAATTACATTTTGTTTAGTATTATATATTGAAATAAAAAACTTTAAAGGAGTAATTAAATTATTGTTGTTACTATTGGTTTTGTGTCGTACTTGTATACGTTGACCCAATCTATATAGAGTACTTCTGAGGATGACCATAAAGAGAACCCTACTGAAAGTTCTTTAATTGGAACATTTGTAAGTTTTGTTGATCTAGCGCAAGTATTATCTACACAATATTTTATGAATTCTATTCCGTCGCCTGTTGGTTTAATAATAGCACGAATTATATACCATTTATTTAGTGATAGGTGTATACCTGGATATGTTGATGCCATAGCGTTGGTCGAATGAACATTTATATCATACACCATAAATATAGTGTTATCGTTCAATCTGTCAAATCTTATTGTATATCTATTATCGTTGTTTTTATCGGAGAAAACTGGTCCTTCTGAACCCCAATTACCTGTATACTTAACTTTTGCTTCAAATACTATTGTTGTATCCCAACTTTTTATACTTTTTATATACTCCCAGTTTTCATTTCCTGCTATAATTAGTATTCCATTGTCAAGTTTTAGTGTTGTGAAACTTCCTCTAATAATCCACTTGTTAGTATCTAGTGTTGTCCCACTAAAATCGTCGTATAATTCGTAAATATTGTTACTATGAGATGTGACCACTATGCTATTATTTATGTAATTAATACTATTTTTTTTCCATATACGTGTATGGGACTTGTTATTAATATTATGTTTATGAAAAGTATTATCAATATTCTTTTCATTTTGAACTCCCTATTAATGTAAGGAAAAAATTAAAGGAAATTTATATGGTTCTATATATTATTGATAGTGCTTTGTTGTGTTTATAGTTCTTTTAAAGTTCTTTATTTTCAATATAATGTGGGTATTTAGGATGAGGGGAGGATTATTTATACTTATAATGTTAGTATTGATTGTGGGTGGCAATATTGTGTATGGTAAGAATAGTGTTGGTTTTGTTAATCATAGGTTGGTGGTTTTATATGATGACTTTTCTAGTATTAATACTAACATATGGTCGTATTATCAAACGTCGGATGGGCATTATACTTATACTAAATTAAATGGTAGGACGTTATTAAAAGTGTGGGATGACTCTTAGCATTGTGGTGTAGAGTATGTAAAAATTTATACTAAGAAGTATTTTGATCCGCCTATATTTTTATATGTTAATTTCAAGATTCTTGATCTTAGGTATGGTAACCCGTCGTTTGGATTTATGATTGTTGAATAAAATACAGCTACTCCCCGACTTGACTGAGAACCATCGCAAACTCATAGAAATCTTTGACAAGTACTGGGATTACTTTGCTGACCCGATATTTAATGTAGTTATCCTAAGAGTCGATTGAGTCAACGTTTTTACCCTTTATATTCTCAATATCTAGTCATTTATCACTAAATAGTGTACAAATACCGTTTCTCTTAACGCCAATTTTTGTTACAGTCACTAACAAATCTCTGTAGGAACTATGAAAACAAAATTTCGAAAAACGAAGACTAAAATAATTGCTGAATAATACAAGTACATTAATACTTAGACCCGGTCACTACGGAAATCAAGTCCAAATTGAAATCATATTCAACAAATCCAGCCTTATGGAGAATGTCAACATCTTTTACGTTGACATAATCAAGGTTGAGCGCACAAACATAGTTACCTCTACTATATAGTTCGTACGTATGGTCATTTACATTGTACACTATCTTGTCCGCGAAAATCACTATACCTTTCCTCACTAGCAAGAAGTAATTGTAATCTGCGTCGTAGTTAACTTTAAACACAATTTTCTTCTTGCGAATTAACCTAAACATAGTATCCCTAATAAATCCAATCACGTCTTCTGGGTAGTTAATCTTCTTTGAACTACACTTGACAACGCTAATTGCAACACTATGATAACGCATACGTATTAGTTCTAGGAGTTGTTCGAGGAACTCGCTACTTATACAGAACCGTCTCACAGTATTATCAATTGACACGATAAGTCCAACAACATTTTGACTCCTACCCACCATTGTAGCAACACCATTAGTGAAACTAACTGTCTAATATATAAGTTTTTCCGGTACACAACAAATTTAAATTGCGTATAAACATGTCATAACAGCGGTTCGTATGACGTATAGCGTGCGTCCTGTCGACGAAACACTCACGGATATTCTCGTCCCGACTCCAAATGGACTTTTACCGGCATATTTCTGGTCAGAGGAAATCGAAGAGATTATTGATGACGATGAGTGCACCTCATACGTATTAGTTTTAACTAGCCCTGAAGACGACAGGATATTCATAAGACTCAGCGAGGGTGGCATTTCAATTGCACTTCAAAGAGATTTGTTCAACGAAGACTTCGTCAAGGAACTTGTTGGAAAGTATAGCAACACTATAGATGCAGAAGTCGAGAGTTACGACGATACCATTTGGCTCGATATAAGTCTTGATTTTGAATGTATGATATTTAGTTTTGAATTAATTTTCTAATATGTGGTTTCATAATCAGAAAACTCTTTACGTGTTAATTGTTTAGTGTATTTGGAAAGCGATGATTGTCCAGAAAAAGTGATAGAAAATTACAAGAACATAACAACGAGTAATTTATGTTAATAACAAGTATTAGTAAAAATAATAAAAAGGTTGTTATCACAATACAAAGTTTATTGTAGTTGTAGTAGTACTATCAATTATTTTCGGGAGTTTGATTGTTCCTGGTAATACTGCCACCTGTTCTATATATTCTCTTGGTGCGTGTATGCTATAATCGTAATGCATAGTGTATCTATATAATTCGTTTGTATTTGTTAATATGAATAGGTATCCACTATTTATCCATATTCCTTTTATTCCTTTTTGTGATATGAGTTCCTCCAATTGTGGAGCTTCTGTCGGTTTGTATATTTCATAAGTTCCCCACCTATAAACTTTGTTGTTGTTAAATATAATATATCCAAACGTTATCATTGATATGTTTTCAACACCTCCATTTTGCTGGATTATTTGTTCCAAGTAAGTATTCTCAGTTGGCGTGTATATCTTAGTAGTATTTATGAGTCCAAGTTGACCATAATAATTTGCGCCCCATACGTATACTTTATTGTTTTGTGTTATTAGTGTGTTGTGCTTGGCGAATTTTCCTATCACGTGTAGTTTAGCGTTGGTTGTACTGGTTTAACGCTTGTGTTGTTCATAAAGTTCTCGTCATTTTCTGCTATCGTGATTACAATTATGATTGGTTTCCTCATTTCGCTCCACCTATTAGTATTTTAACTAAAAAAACTTTAAATGATGGTCAACATTACACTATTCTCGATTTTGTAATTGTAATTCTACGTGTATACTCCTTATACGTTTTATACACGTATATAAAGGTTTATGTAGTTGTCTAATCCTTTAATTATTTAATTACTTGAACATAAATTAAAGAGAAAAGTCAAATTAAATCGATAATTGACCAAATAATCGAAATTCCACCACTACCCAAGAAAATACCACCATTATTCAGAATTACTTGTTCTAGTTTGGAGTTTTCGATTGGTGTATTTCTATAGTTAGTGTCTCCGAGTCCAAGTTTACCATAAACATTTACACCCCACACGTACACTTTACTATTCTTGAAGATTAGAATATTATGGTCATATCCAGTTTCTAACGTTAGTATGTTATTAGCGCCACCGTTTTGCTGGATTATTTGTTCTAGTTGTGTGTTTTCAGTTGGTGCGTCTCTTGTCGTCCAATCTCCGAGACCAAGTTGTCCACCACCGTTTGCACCCCATACGTATACTTTTCCATTCTTAAATATGAGAATATTATGGATAGCACCAGTTTTTAACGTTAGAATATTATTAGTACCACCATTATCCTGGATTTTTTGTTCTAGATCGGAGTTTTCGGTTGGTGTTAGTATTCCATAAGGGGATGAAGTTGACCTATAACCGAGCCCAAGTTGACCAAAATTATTGTCACCCCACACGTATACTTTACCGTTCTTGAAGATTAGAATATTGTGTCCCCAACCAGTTTCTAATGTTAGAATGTTCTCAACACCACCGTTGTCTTGGATTATTTGTTCTAGATCGGAGTTTTCTGTTGGTGTGCATATATTCGTAGTATTTCCGAGTCCAAGTTGACCATATTTATTATAACCCCATACGTATACTTTTCCATTCTTGAAGATGAGAATATTATAGCGAGCACCAGTTTTTAACGTTAAAATGTTATTAGTGCCACCGTTGTCTTGGATTATTTGTTCTAGTTGCGTGTTTTCGGTTGGTGTGTTCCTATCGTTAGTGTCTCCTAATCCAAGTTGACAGTACCAATTGTCACCCCACACGTATACTTTATTGTTCTTGAAGATTAGAACGTTGTGATATTCTCCGGTTTCTAACGTCAATATGTTCTCAACGCCACCGTTGTCTTGAATTATTTGTTCTAGTTGTGTGTTTTCTGTTGGTGTGTCTCTTATTATCGTATCCCCAAGACCGAGTTGACCTCGTCTATTGTACCCCCATACGTATACTTTTCCATTTTTAAGTAAGAGTATGGTGTGTACATAACCATAGTGAATACTCATAATGTTGTCAATATTATTGTATAATCCTTCGATTATAGTACTCCTAAGGGGTTCATAAATAAGACCAGAATATCCAAGACCAAGTTGGCCAAAACTATTGTCACCCCACACATATACTTTTTCATTCTTGAAGATTAGAATATTATGATGATAACCAGTTTCTAACGTTAGTATGTTATTAACGCCACCGTTGTCCTGGATTATTTGTTCTAATTGTGTGTTTTCGGTTGGTGTCTCCCTATCTGTATAGTCACCGAGTCCGAGTTGACCATAATAATTGTTGCCCCATACGTATACTTTTCCATTCTTGAAGATGAGAATATTATGCCCCCAACCAGTTTCTAACGTCAATATATTATCAACACCACCGTTGTTCTGGATTATTTGTTCTAATTGTGTGTTTTCGGTTGGCGTCTCCCTATCTGTATAGTCACCGAGTCCAAGTTGACCATACCAATTTGCACCCCATACGTATACTTTACCATTCTTGAAGATGAGAACATTATGATTTTTACCAGTTTTAAACGTTAGTATGTTATTAACACCACCGTTGTCTTGAATTATTTGTTCTAGTTGTGTGTTTTCTGTTGGTGTGTCTTTATCTGTATAGTCACCGAGTCCGAGTTGACCATAACCATTACCACCCCACGCATATACTTTACCGTTTTTGAAGATTAGAATGTTGTGATATTCTCCTACTTTTAACGTCAATATGTTATTAGCGCCACCGTTATCCTGGATTATTTGTTCTAGTTGCGTGTTTTCAGTTGGTGTGTCTTCCTCGATAGTGTCTTCGAGTCCGAGTTGACTATAATCATTACCACCCCACACGTATGCTTTACCGTTCTTGAAGATGAGAACATTATGATATTCTCCTGCTTTTAACGTCAATATGTTATTAGCGCCACCGTTGTCCTGTATTATTTGTTCTAATTGTGTGTTTTCTGTTGGTGTGTTTCTATCGTTAGTATCTCCAAGACCGAGTTGACCATAGTCATTATATCCCCACACGTATACTTTTCCATTCTTAAAGATTAGAATATTATGATGATAACCAGTTTCTAGTGTCGATATGTTATCAACTCCACCGTTGTTTTGGATTAATTGTTCTAGTTCGGAGTTTTCTGTTGGCGTGTCTCTTGTCATCCAATCTCCAAGACCAAGTTCTCCATAACTATTCCAACCACATACGTATACTTTTCCGTTCTTAAGGATGAGAATACTATGACCCCTACCAGTTTCTAATGTCAATATATTATTAACACCACCATTATTCTGGATTATGTTTTTAATGTTGTCGTTTATTTTGGGTGTTTCTATCCAAATCTCAAATCCTAGTTGACCATTTCCGTTGTTACCCCATGCGTATGTTTTTCCGTTTTGTGTTATTAGTATATTGTGTTCGGCGGTTTTTCCTGTCACGTGTAGTTTTGTGCTATCATGTAGTTTTGTACCAACGTGTATTGGTTTAACGTTCGGGTTGTTTATGAAGTATATGTTATTCTTTGCTATCGTTAGCGTGGTTGATAGTGTGATTAACAATAATCCAGCGAGTATGATAACAAGGGGTTTTCTCATTTGCGTCACCTATTAGTATTTATTTGAGAAACTTTAAATGATGATTAGTATTACAATATTTTTTGATTTTGTAATTGTATGTTTATACTCTTGTGCATTTTATGTACGTATATAAAGGTTTATGTAATTGTCTAATCCTTTAATTATTTAATTAATCAAATATAAACTAAAGAGAAAAAATCAAAGTTAAACGACAATTTGTCAAACAACTGAAGAACCACCACCCAAGAAAACACCACCATTATCCTGTATTACTTGTTCTAGATTAGAGTTTTCAGTTGGTGTGTTTCTAGAATTAGTGTCTCCGATGCCAATTTGACCATAATAATTGTTGCCCCATACGTATACTTTTCCATTCTTGAAGACTAGAATATTATGATAAGATCCTGTTTCATATATATGAATGTTTTCTACTCCACCATTATCTTGTATTATTTGTTCTAGTTGTGTGTTTTCGGTTGGTGTGTTTCTATCGTTAGTATCTCCTAATCCAAGTTGACCAGCACTATTAATACCCCATACGTATACTTTTCCATTCTTGAAGATGAGAATATTATGCCCCCAACCAGTTTCTAACGTCAATATATTATCAACACCACCGTTGTTCTGGATTATTTGTTCTAATTGTGTGTTTTCGGTTGGTGTTAGTATCCCGTAAGGAGACGAACTTGACTTATAACCAAGGCCAAGTTGGCCGAAATAATTGTAACCCCATACGTATACTTTGCCATTCTTGAAGATGAGAATATTGTAATCCTCGCCAGTTTTTAACGTTAGTATGTTATTAGCACCACCATTGTCCTGTATTATTTGCTCTATTTTAAAGTTTTCGATTGGTGTTAGTAGTCCATATTTTTTGGTTGGTATCTCGTAAGGGGATGTTCTTGACGCATAACCGATGCCAAGTTGGCCATTATCATTTGCACCCCATACGTATACTTTACCGTTCTTGAAGATTAGAATATTGTGTCCCCAACCAGTTTCTAACGTTAGAATATTATCAACGCCACCGTTTTGCTGGATTATTTGTTCTAATATTGTGTTCTCAGTTGGTGTGTTTCTATCGTTAGTATCTCCAAGACCGAGTTGACAATATCTATTGTAACCCCATACGTATACTTTTCCATTCTTGAAGATGAGAATACTATAACCACTACCAGTTTCTAGCGTTAGAATATTATCAACGCCACCGTTTTGCTGGATTATTTGTTCTAATATTGTGTTCTCAGTTGGTGTGCCTCTGTCATCCCAATCTCCGATGCCAAGTTGACCAATATTATTCCAACCCCATACGTATACTTTTCCATTCTTGAAGATTAGAATATTGTGTCCCCAACTAGTTTCTAGTGTTAATATATTATCAGCACCACCGTTATCCTGGATTATTTGTTCTAATATTGTGTTCTCAGTTGGTGTGTTTCTATCGTTAGTATCTCCAAGACCGAGTTGACAATATCTATTGTAACCCCATACGTATACTTTTCCATTCTTGAAGATGAGAATA
>Ga0256836_1000603_pt1 | contig 18235 bp, 22 predicted proteins | sample 4561380metaG_FD_185974 | JGI IMG/M metagenome (GOLD analysis project Ga0256836, IMG submission 185974) | Hydrothermal vent microbial communities from Guaymas Basin, Mexico - 4561-380 | ecosystem: Environmental > Aquatic > Marine > Hydrothermal vents | place: Mexico: Guaymas Basin | collected...
GAGTTTTTAAAAAAATTTTTTGCCCCTTATACAAAAAGGGTTTATTTAGTAGGAGGGTGTGTAAGGGATGAAATTTTAGGTATTAAATCAAAAGAGTATGATATTGAAGTTTATGATATAAATCCCGGTAAATTCGATGAGCTTATGCAAGAACTCGGAGCTAAAGGGGTTGGAAAAAGTTTTTTTGTATATAAATGGAAAAATTTCGATATCGCCCTGCCGCGTATTGAGACAAAAGTTGCAAAAGGTCACAAGGGTTTTGAAGTATCCATAACTCAAGATGAAAAAACAGCATCTAAAAGAAGGGATTTTACAATGAATGCCCTTATGAAAAACATATACACCGAGGAGATTTTGGATTTTTGGGGCGGAATTAAGGATATTCAAAACAAAATAATCCGACACATTGATGACAAAACTTTTATTGAAGACTCTTTAAGAGTTCTTAGAGCTATGCAGTTTGCAAGCCGTCTTAAATTTAAAGTAGCACCTGAAACTGTTAGACTATGCTGCGGTATTGACCTTAGCGACTTAAGCCGTGATAGAATTTATATGGAATTTGAAAAAATGTTTAAATCAAAGTATCTTTATTACGGATTTTACTACTTTATTGTCCTTGGAATTGCAAAAAAACTTTTAAATTTAGAATTTAATAAAAATGAGTTTTTTCATTTGGTAAAACTTTATAAAAACAATCCAATTGAAAGCTTTTTTTTATACCATTTAATTTATTATAAGAACTTAAACCACCAAAAAGTAATAGAAACTCTCAATCTTCCAAACAGATTAAAAAAAGAGATAAAAATTAAAAAATGCCCAAAAATTGTTACAAACAGATTTCTTTACGGCTTAGCTTTAAAATATCCTCTAAAAACTTTTAGCATACTAAATCTTAACTGCTGTAAAGAGTGGATTAAAAAAGAAAACCTCTGGGACAAAAAATACCGCCCAAAAAAAATTGACCCTAAACATCCAAGAAAATCAATAATCGAAGAAATAAGAAGTTATGATAAAATTATTCTAAAAAAGGCACTTAGATGAAATACACTCTTTTAATTGACTGCGATGACAAAAAAGGGCTTGTTTATAAAATTTCTAAAGTTTTATATGAAAATGATTTTAATATAGAAACCCAACAGGAATTTGTTGATAAAGAGAATAATAAATTTTTTTTCCGTGCTGTAATTGCAGGGGAAGTTGATAAAGAGAAACTAAAAGAGCAGATTTTAAAAGAAATACCATGTGCAAATGTAAGAATTTTCAAAAAAAGAAAAAAAAGACTCTTTTTAATGGCAACAAAAGAAGCCCACGCTCTTGGAGATATTTTAATTAAACAATATTCAGGAGATTTAGACGTAGAAATACTTGGAGTCATTGCAAACAGGGAAAATTTAAGAGATTTAGTAGAAAAATTCAATATCCCTTTTTATTACATTCCTGCAGAAAAAAAAACAAGAGTGGAACACGAAAACGAAATGTTAAAAATAATTAAACCAACAAATCCGGACTTTATTATTTTGGCTAAATTTATGAGAATTTTAACCCCAAATTTTGTAGAGAAATTTCCAAACAAAATTATAAATATCCACCACTCTTTTCTTCCTGCATTCATAGGCGCAAACCCTTATAAACAAGCATATGATAGGGGAGTTAAAATTATTGGAGCAACCGCTCATTTTGTAAATAACAATCTTGATGACGGACCTATTATTGAACAAGACGTTATCAGAGTAAATCACGAAATGAGCTGGGAGGAGATGAGAGTGCAAGGAAGGGATATTGAAAAAATAGTGCTCAGCCGTGCCATAAAACTTGCAATTGAAGACAGAATTTTTGTATATGCAAACAAAACAATTATTTTATAAGAAAAAAAATGACAAAAGAAGAGATTAAAACAGAAATTATAAAACACAGATTAAAAAAGATTTTTTTAAAAAGACCAAAAGCTATTGCAAAAATTTTTGAACATTTAATAAAAAGGCAAAAAAGTGTTTAATATAGTATTGTTTAATCCACAAATTCCCCCAAATACAGGTAATATAGGAAGACTTTGCGTAAATGCAGGGGCTACACTTCATCTTGTAAAACCACTCGGGTTTGATATCAGTGAAAAAGCTGTAAAAAGAGCGGGACTTGATTATTGGGATAAACTTGATTTAAAAGTTTGGGAAAGTATAGATGAATTTTTAAACAGTGTTGATACTTCAAGGTGTTTTTTTGCAACAACAAAAACTAAAACCCCTTACTTTAAAAAAAAGTACAAAAAAGGGGATTATTTTATTTTTGGAAGTGAAACAAAGGGTATAGATGAAAACATTTTAAATAAATATAGACAAAATTGTATTACAATCCCTATGACAAAAGAAGGAAGAAGTCTAAATTTAGCAGTAAGTTGTGGTATTATTTTATATGAGGGTATACGCCAAAACTTTAAGGACTTTGAATGAAAAAAAGAAACAGCGAAGAAAAAAACAGATTTTTATTAACCCAAGAAAAATTTAAAATCTCTACTTCTTTAAAGAAAGAACTCAATAAATATATTAAAACACTAAATTATCTATTAAAAGAAAAATCCATTCCCTATACGATAATGATTTTAAAAACAACTCAGGATTGTATAAAAGAGCTAAGAAATAATATAAGAAGTACAGATATCGTATTTAAAATTCCAAAAACTACAAATTATTATGCGATAATTTTACAAAACACATCCATTAACAATGCAATAGAAGTCGGAAGCAGAATTTCATCGCTGGTAAAAAGAGAATTTATGATAAATAAAAAAGTCTTTTTTAATCAAATTGCCCTTTTTGGAATAGAACAAAAAAGTATTAAAGCTTCAATTTTAGCATATGAAATAACATTATACTTAGATAAAAAAGAGATTAAAAATGACGAGAATTTATGGAAAATTATAAAAAGATTTTAAATGACATTAGAAAAATTTGAAAATGAAATAAACACATTAAAAAAATTTTTTAATATTTACTGTAACGATAAACATCAAAACAGAGACAAAAAAGAGTATGTTATTCCTTACAAAGAAAAAACATTTACCTTAGAAGTTTGTCTGTGCAACGAATGCCATAACCTTTTAAACTATGCAATTTCAAAACTTCAAGAATGTCCAAATGACCCAAAGCCAAGATGCAGAAACTGTGCTAGTCCGTGTTACGAAAAAGAAAAATATAAAAAAATGGCTAAAATGATGAGATATTCTGGAATGAAACTCGGTCTTACAAAAGCAGCAAAAAGATTAAAAAATTTTTTTAAAAAGAGTTAAAAATTTTCAGATAACTCATAGCCTCCCAAAAAATAGCTTCTTTATTTTTCTCGCTGTTTCTCATTTCAAGTTCAAATTCAAGCAGATTTTTTAAAAGTTCAAAATAATCTTTTTCTTTAAATTTTAAACAAAGCTCTATTCTCTGTTTTTCTATATCAAAAGGAAGCTGATAACCTAAAAACTCTTTTAAAGAGCTGTTACCCGTTTTTTTGAAATAAAGATTATACTCATAAAGCTCTCTTACATAACGAATTATTGCAGGAATAATTCTTTTAAAATCTGCTCTTTCTAAAAGAAGATTAAGTTTTTCAAAAAAATCCTCTCCTTTTAAAATAGAAACTATAATTTCTTCAAAAGACTCTTCTTTATAGAGAAAAACAAGCTCTTTTACATCTTTTAAATCTATCTCTTTCGAATACAGAGAAAGTTTTTCAATTTCCTTTTCTAAAAAAGAGGCTTCAATACTTGAAGCTAAAAATATTTTTGCCTCTTTTGAAACATTTATATTAAATTTTTGAATTAAAGAATCTAAAAAAGTAATTTTATCTTTTAAAGTAGGTTCAAAAAACCTAACAAAATTTTTACCAAAAATCTCTGGCTTTTTATCCCCGTAATAAAAGAAAAACAGATAAGAGTTTTTTGTATATTTTAAAAGCTTATCAATATTTAAAGGAACTTTATTGTGCTTTATTATAAGAACATTTGTATCACCAAAAAGGGAATTTTCACTTAAATGGACTTTTGCCAACTCATAATCAAATTCATTAAAATACATTTTTAAAATATTTGCATCTTTAAATTTATCTAAAATCTTTTTTTCATACTCTTTTAAATAAAAGCTATCTCCATAAAAAAGTAAATAATTAGGTAATTTTTCTAAATTGTCAAAATCTCTTTTATACATTGCCTACTTTTTGTAAAATTATACAATAAACTTAAAAGGAGATAAAATGAAAAAGCTTTTAACCCTCTCAGTTATAGCAGCAGCTCTTTTTGCGGGAGGCTTTAAAATTCCGGAACAATCGTTAAGCGGGATGGCTCTTAGTGCGACAAATGTTGCAAACGCTCATGGTGCGGACAGTGCTTATTACAACCCTGCAAATATGGTATTTAATAATGAAAAAAAAATTTTTTCGAACTCACTTCTACTTTCATACATCTGAATAAGTTTAAATTTAAAAATGACAACGGAGAAATATATTACTCCAGAAAAGAAGATTTTGTAGTACCGCAATTTCATTTTGCTTCTCGAGACATAAACGGATGGAGATTCGGATTTTCAATCACATATCCGGCAGGTCTTTCAAAAAGATGGGATGATGTTATTCCTGAAGCTGGTGCAAAAGAGTTTACTCTAAAAACAATCGAATTTAACCCAGTAATAGCAAAAAAAATAAATAAAAATTTTGCATTAGCTTTTGGAGTTAGATTTATAAAAAGTGAAGGAACTGCAAACATACTAGGATTAAAAAATAACAGAGATGGAACATACACGCCTCTATATTCAGAATATCTAAACGGAGATAGTATTGATAGGGGATGGAACGTAGCTCTTTCTTATCAAAACGATGCTAAAGATTTAAAACTTTCAACGACTTTTCGTTCAAAAATAAATTTAAGTCTTAGTGGAGATGCGAGCGGATATTATTTATCGGACCTGCTTTTAGCTAAAAATTCAAATCTTCCTTTAAAAGCACATTCATATTATGTATTTAACACTCCAGGAAAAGTAAGCGTTCCGTTACCGGCAGCACTAAATCTGGCAATTGCTAAAACTTTTGGAAAAACGACTGTAGAGTTTGTTTTTGACAGAACTTACTGGTCAAAATATAAAAAACTTGATTTTGATTTTAAAGATATTTATGTAAATGCCCTGTTTGGAAATCCCGTCCCTAAAAAATGGAAAGACGTAAATGCTTACAGAATAGGTATAACACATAAATATACTCAAAAACTTACCGCTATGGTTGCTTATGCCTATGACGAAACTCCGGTACCTGATTCCACAATCGATTTCAGTTTACCTGAAAACGACAAACATATTGTTTCCGGAGGAATAAAATATTAAGTATAATGACAGATTGACTTTTGGATTATCGGCTTTATATACTAAACCTAAAAAAAGAGATGCTAAAATCTACGATAAAATATCACAAAATTATATTTCAGGTAAGTTTAGCCAAGGTGGAGCTTATTTATTCGCATTTGGTATAAATTATACATACTAAGAGGAAATCATTCCTCTATTTTGTATGCTCTACCTTTAATTTTAGCTGTTGCTATATTAGCGCTGACAACTTCCACATCAACTTTTTCAAAAAGATTAAACTGCTCTGTGTTTTTCAAAAAAACTCTTGCTCCTAAAAGTTTATCTTCAAGTATTTTTGCAATTGGTGGAATTTCTTTATCTTCAATAATCCCTTTATATCTATCACCTATGTGAAGTTCTGCAAACCTTGCATATTTTCTGTCATAAAAATCCCACTCAACTTTCATAGCTTCTCTTTCAAGTTCGCTTAGTTTCACTACAAGAGCTTCAACGTTTCTTAAAATATAATCTACAATTCTTTTTTCACCTTTTATAGTAGCTTTTAAAAGCCTATGAAGAGTAAGGTCTGAATATCTTCTAATAGGAGAGGTAAAATGAGTATATCTGTCAAATCCAAGTGCAAAATGAGGCGTACACGCTGCGTCGTATCTTGCTTGTTGTTGAGAACGGATAATTAATTTATCCACAAACTTTTTAATACCCATCTCTTTTGCTTGAGATTGAATTTTTTCAACTACCTTTACAAAATCCTTTTCATCCATATCCACTTCTATTCCAAGGGCTCCAAGCTCTGCATAAAGTTCATCAAGCGAGCTTTCACTTGGTTTTTCATGAACCCTAAAAATTCCAAAATCTATCATCTTAGCAGCAGCCTGATTAGCAAGAAGCATACAGTCTTCTATAAGTTTGTGAGATGGAGTCTCTTTTTCTATTCTAACTTCTTTTATCATCCCGTTTTCATCAAGGCTCATTCTAATCTCATCACTCTCAAACTCAAGACCTTTTTTTAATCTTTTTGTTCTAATATGTTTTACTCTCTCCCAAAGAGGCATAAGCCATTTTAAAATAACCTCATCAATTTCATCAGTGTTTTCAAATTTTCCATCTAAAAATTCATCAACCCTGTCATATGAATATTTTCTGTGAGAGTTAATAATCCCTTCAAAAAGCTCCTCTTTAACCACTTCATTGTTTTCATCAAGTGTTATTTTAAACACAAAAGCAAGCCTGTCTTCATTTTCTTTAAGCGAACAGATATTTTCGCTAAGCTCTCTTGGAAGCATAGGAACTGATTTATGAGGAAAATAGATACTAAATCCTCTTTCCTTTGCTTCTTTATCAATATTTCCATTTAAATATACATATTCACTCACATCCGCAATTGCCACATAAATTTCATTTTTATCTACATCATAATAAATGGCATCGTCATGGTCTTTTGCAGTTAGAGGGTCAATTGTGCAAAACGGAAGGTCTGTTAAATCAATCCTGTCTGGATACATACTCTTATCTACATAATCACCAAACGCTTTTGCCTCTTTAATAGCTTTTTTAGAAAATTCCTCTTTTTTGTTATAAAGCGCTAAAGAGATTTTATCATCAACCCAAGGGTCTTGTAACACTCCAAGCACTTCTTCAATTTTAGCAGTATAGTTATTTACTTTAAAAACAGCCCCTTGTGGAAGTTTTTTTAGAGTTTTTTTCTTTTCATTTACAAAAACAGGTTGGTCTGTTTTAATATTTTTAAGAACAGGAACTTTTTTCCCTTTTTTATATTCATACGTTAAATAAACTACACTGTAAGCAAACGCTTTTTCCAAAATATAAACAACTTTTGCTTTAGGGCGTCCTTTTTTGTTATTCAACCTCTCCGCAATAACCAAATCACCCTTGCTTGCCCCATTTAAATGATGGGCTTCTATTAAATAATCTTTTTCTTTTACTCCAAGAGGAATTAAAAAACCAAAACCTTTTTTTGTTACATCGACTTTACCAATTCTATATTTTGGTTTTAATTTTATAATTTTCCCATCAGTTACAATACCAAGTGCAATTAAATCATTAATAATATCCCTTTTATCTCTTGGAATATCTTTTCTGTCAATTCCTTTAACTAATTTGAATGCAAATTCTTTCACTTTTTTACCTTTCTAATTTTTCTAAAACTTTATTTAACTTTTTAACGTCTAAATTATACTCTTTTGCTTTTTTAAAAGCATTCTGCTTATCCGGGCTTAAATCCAACATATCATATAAAACTCTCAAAGTATCAAGGGCCGCCGCTTCTTCTTGAAACTTATCGGCATTAAAAGGATTATCTATATTTTCTATTGGGATTATAAGCTCATCTCCAAAATGCCAGTGTTTAAATATTTCCGCAGTAATTTCAGGAGTAGTAGCCCCTACAAACTCTTTTTCTAAAGAAAACCTATTTTGTTTATTTAATCTTTTTCTAAATTCATCCGCCCTATTTTCACCAAGTAAAACCAGAGAAATTATCACCGCCCCTAAATCTATTAAAAAAGAGTCAATTGCAATTATATCAAGTTTTTCTTTTTTACCTGCATACCACTGAATTGCCACTGCATTTCTTTTTATGCTTACATCGTGAAAATGATTTTCATCAATTCCATAAGCACTTAAATCAAATTTCATACTATTTCTAATAGCAAAAGAGATTGCAAAACCTTTTATTGTAGTCATTCCAAAAAGAGCAACCGCCTGGTCTACACTTTTAATTTGCCTTGCAAAACCATATAGAGGAGAATTTGCAACTTTTAACAAGTTAGCCGTCAACATCGGGTCATCTTTTATAACCTTTACCAAATCGGCTATTGATGAGTTTGGATCAGAAGTAATTCTTTGCACTTCCATTACACTTTTTGGTAAAGGAGGAAGGGATTTTATCTGTTTTATTATTTTCTCATTCATTAATACTCCTTATTTTTGCACTTACAGCCTCATTGTCTCCATATTGGTCTAAATATATTTTAAGTACCTCTAAGGCTTTTTGTTTTTTGTGTTCTTTAAGAAGTATATCGGCAAATAAAAGCCAACTCTCCACTCTTGAAGGGTCTAAATTATTGGCTTTAATAACCCAAATCTGTGCAGATTTTAAATTATTTTTTTTATAAAACTTTTTTGCTATCATTAATGCTAAATCATAATTTGGATTTAGTTTATAACTTTTTATTAAATCATCTATTTTAACCTCTTTTTCTTGAATAACAGGAACTTCTTTAATAATAGGATATCTTTTTTTGACTTCTTTTTTAACTTTTAGAGGCTTTTTTTCATTTTGATTTTCTGTTTTAACAGGTTTAGACTCTTTTTTCTCTTCAATATCAGGCACAATAAAATTAAGAGGCTCAATTTTGTTTTGCGTTTTTTTAACAAAAACTTTTTTTTCAATTTTTTTTGTATCGTTTTTTTCTTTTTTAGATTCTTTTGATTTTACAACTTTTTGTTTTTTTACAGTCTCTTTTTTATTCTCTTTCGAAAAAGTTAATAAAAAAAACAGACTAACAACTATTACAATAAAAAGAAAAATTCCTAAAAAGATTTTTAAAAAAAGCTTTTTATAATAAAGCCTTTCTAACTCCTCATATCTATGCACTATTTAGCCTTTAAATCCATAATGGCAATTTCTATATATTTATCTTCAATTTTCGGTTCTTTAAATTTAAAAGGATATTTTTTATAAAAATAATCCATTACATCAAAAAGTTTAAACATAAGCTGATTTGTAGCGCGTAGTGAGCCTTTTGTGTATTTATAAATTTTTTTAAAGTTTTTTTTGTTAAACATATCAGCAATATCGTTTAAGTTATGTTTTAAAAGCTTAGAATATATAAAGTTTTCCATCTCGCTTTGGGTTATCGGTTTTACAGGAATGATATAATTAATCCTTGTACTAAAATGTTTTTTTTCAAGAAGTTTTTTAATATCCGTATCATGAGTTGCAAACACAATTGTTACGTTTCCCCTGTCAGCATAAATTCTTAAATTCTCCCACGTTTCACCCTCTAAAAGCTGAGCTTCATCAAGAAGCAATACGTGATGGGATTTCAAATCAAGTGATTTTAAAAGGTCTAATACCGAATTAATTTCAAGATAAGGATTAGCTACAAAAAAAACCTCTTTTTGTTCTTTCAGACTCTCATATACACTTCTTAAAAGAAGACTCTTACCACTTCCGGCTTCTCCTGTTAGAAGAATAATTTTCTCTTTTTGATTAATTGCAAAAAGCAAATCGTTTTTTGTTTTTTCAGAAGAGCTAAGAGGAATATAGTTGTTTAAATCAACGACATCCCTAAAAAGCTCTTTTGCTTTAGCGAAATTGGCCAAAACCTAAATCCCTTAATGTTTTTTTCTTTTTAAGATTTACTATATGAGGAGTAATTACAAACACTATCTCTTTTTTTGAAGTAATTTTCTCTTTTGACGAAAACAGATATTTTATAATAGGAATCTCTTTTAAAATAGGCACTCCATTTACTTTTAAACTTTTATCATCACTAATAAGACCTCCAAGAACAATAGTATCCCCATCTTTTACTTTTACAATACTTTGCATTGTATTATCTTTTGTATCAGGCGGCATATCCCTTACAGTCTGAGTACCTAACTGCGTTAAATCTCTAAATGCGCTTATTCGTGGAGCAATACTTAAAATAATCTCTCCATTATCACTTATCTGAGGAGTAATATCTAAAATTACCCCCACAAATTTTGAGTCAATGGTATATTCAGTATTCGGATTACCATTTTGGTCTGTTACAACTTTTGAAGCGTATTTATAATAAATTGTATCCCCTACACTGATAATTGCTTTTTGATTGTTAAGAGTCATAATTTTCGGGTTTGAAATTGAATTTACATTTCCGTTTTGAGCCAAAAAGTTTAATAAAGCTCCAACATTAAATGTGGTTGAGTTAAAAATAGAATTAGACCCAAACACATACTGAGCTCTCAAAGGAACTGAACTATCTGGAAGTGAAACAGAAAGCTGAGACCAGTCAATTCCTGTTTTATGAGATTTTGAAAGCTCTACGCTATAAATTTTAACATCTATTAAAACCTCTTTTGTTAAAGATTTCATTAAATTATTAACATATTTATCAACCGCATTAAGCTGTCTCATATTACCGGTAACAACTATAACCCCCGTATCCTTATTTACAATAGGTTCATAAACTGTTTCATCTTCACCTTTATTATTGTCTAAAAGTGTTTTTAACTGAGTCTGAAATGTATCCCAGAAATTAAATGTATAATTGTTTGTAATTTTATTGTCTGTAGCATCAAGTATTGCTTCACCTGTTCTTGAACTTGAAATAAAATCCAGTTTATATGTTTTTGTTTTATAATAACTAACAATTAACTCATTTCCTTTTAACGTATAAAAAAGACCTCTTTTTTTCAAAATCAAATCAAGTATCTGAGGCAAAGTATAGTTTTTAATTCTTACAAAAGGCATTTTTTCATTTAAAATAGCCCGGGCTTTTTTATCTTTAACAATAATATTTACATTACATTTTTGAGTAGCTAACAGATACAAAAAACTTTTTATACTCATTCTCTCACTTGCATTCATACTGTTTGAATAAGAAAATAGTTTATTATCACAGCTACCTGCAAAACTAAATACAGCAATAATAAAAGCCACAATTAATTTTTTCATTTTATTTCCTTAAATCCTGGAATTTTTTTATTTAATGTTTTTATTAATACCCTGTCCTTACATTTTAAAACAACTTTTGTTAACGTAATTTTAACAATTTTACAGTCATAAATCTTATCACCTTTCTTAACCCACTTACTCTCTTGTTTAATTAGCTGGTCGCCTAAATACTCTTTTATTTTTACATGAGCCATATTATTAAATATAGACAAAAGCTCTACTTTTATTCTTCTTACTAAAATCTTTTCAACCGCTACATTTGTTTTATTGTGTTCTACTTTTATTTCAAAAGGAATTTGTTTATCAGTAATACTTCTAAGCTCAAAATGGTAATTTACAAGCTTATTCACATACATTAAATATTTATCGTCCTGCGCAAACAAAATTAAAGCCGCTGTTAAAACAATAACTATCTTTTTCATTTGTTATACCCATATATAGAAAGTTTGATATAAAAACTCGCAGGGGAAGTAATATTCATCTCTTTTATCCTTATTAACTCTTTTCTGTCCTCATAAGAATAAAGATAGTATATAAAGTTTTTATATTTACCCTCTAACTCTATACCAATATCCATTCTTTTAACAATTTCAGGCATTTTAGAGTTATCGGCAACATCTATATCATAAACAGTATTTGCTATTTTTTTCACTTCAAGACCCTTATTTTTAGCATTCATAACGGCTTCTTTTACAAAATTTGCCCATTTATACTGGTCAAATTCCGCAAAATCAAGAAGGTTTGCAAGCTCACTATAAAAAACTTTTTTCTTTTTCAAATTAGCTAAAAGAGTTTCTCTTTGTTTTATATGTTTATTTAAAGCCGAAACCCTAATTCTTAAGAGATTAACATCGCTTTTTAAATTTTTATACTGGGCTGATAATTTTTTATAATTTTTTTCTTGCCTGCTTTCATAACGGTCTGCAACAGGATAGATATAATAATAAATTAAAAATCCAATTATCCCTATTACAAGTCCTAAAACATACAAAAATTCTTTTTCAGGTCTGCTGTAAAAATAGTCATCAATTCTATCTAAAAACTTCATTCTTTAATCCTAATAACAGAATTATATTTTTTATCTTTATAAACAATCTCATCAAAATTAACAGAAAATCCATTGTCAGAAAGCTCTTTTATCAAGTTTGGAATGGCAGACTCTTTATAAGAAAAAACTTTAATAATATAAATTCCATTTTCATAACTTATATTATCTGCAAAAACTCCGTTTTTATTCATTAAAAAACTTATATCAACAAGTTCTTGAGATTTAGGAATATAAGAAAATTTAAACTGATATACACTTTCTATAAATTTCTGTACTCTTTTTATCTCTTTTTCATAAGATGAAATCTCTTTATTTAATTTCTTTTCTTTCTCAGTTAAAACTTTTAACTGAGCATTTAATCCGCTCTGCTCTTTTTTCAAAATTGAAATTTTATGCTGTAAGCTTTTATTCTTTGATTCATAAATCATACCGTTTATCCATAAATAAATAGGATATGCAATCATTAAAACAATAGATATAAAAGAAAACAAAAGAAGTTTTCCAGAAGGTCTGTAAAAAAATGTAGGTCTTCTTAAAAATAAAGAAAAATTATATCTCTGGTCATTGTTTTTATATGCATAATGGGCTTCAAGCATTCCTAAAAACAGAAACGGATCTACAGGAAGTCTGTCAAGGTTATATTTTTCATAAAATTCAAAATTGTACGTTTCAATATTGAGTTCTTTTTTTATAAACTCTTCTAAACCTTCTATCCTACCATATTCTGAAGTAATAAAAATCCTGTCTATTTCATCTATTTCATATTGATTTATAAAACTATCTATCTGCTCTTTTATAACCCTTGATATATTTCTCATCTCTTTTTTTATTTTATCTAAAACAACAAACTCGGCTGTTGAATATTTACTTATAACAAGACCTTTTTTTGTAAGCAGTTTTTTGAAAAGTTCTGCATTAAAATCTTTAATCTTTAAAGGCTTTAATGCATCAAAAACTTTATCTAAACCGTTTGAGAGGGTTTGAATATAAACAAGTTCACCTTCTGAATAAAAAGTTAAAAAAATCTTATCGTATAAAAGTACGATAAATAAATCATTTGCCTTTTGTAAAATTTTTTCTTCATATAAAGCCCTGTAAGCAAAAGCGGGAAATGATATATAATCAATATAACCTGTTTCTTCTAAAATATATTTATAATGATTATTTAAAAAAGTAACAGGGACAATAACAGTCTCAATCATTACATATTTTTCATCTTTTAAATACTCTACAACTTTATACTTGATAATATAATCTTCCGTATCATCAACCCCCGCTTCATCATAAACTTTAGTTTCGATAAAACTTTTTAAATCAACTTTTTCAATTACCGATTTTTCCACTTTAAAATTATAAAAAATAGCATTTTCAATAGGAAGGTAAGTTGCAAGTAAAGGAGAAGATTTAAGTTTTCCCCTATAGATTCTGATTAATTTTTTATCTATATATAAAATATATCTCTCTTGACCTTTAACACCTATAACTTCATTAATGTTATAATCATATTTGTTTAAAAATCTAAATTTATTTTTTAAGTTATTTAAAAACTCCTGAATTTTTTCATTTTTTACCTGTTCCATTAATCTACCTCATATCCTAATTCTTCAAGCATACGCTTATTTTTGCTCCAGCCCGGTACCACCTTTACATATAATTCAAGATATATTTTCTTTCCGCTAAACTGTTCTAAAAGCTTTCTTGCATAAGTACCTATTTCTTTAATCTTACGCCCCTTTTTACCTATAATCATCCCTTTTTGACTAGGACGCTCAACTATAATTGTAGCATAAACTTTATCTAAATTATCATATTCTTCTATTTTATCAATAATTACATCTGTTTCATAAGGTAATTCATCTCCAAGTTTTTCAAAAAGCGCTTCTCTTATAAGCTCTTTATAAATATCTCTTATATGTTCTGTCGAAATCAGCTCAGGGTCATAATAGTAAGGATGTTCAGGCAGATGTTTTACAATTTCATCTAAAAGTTCCTCTTTTCCTTTTCCCTCAACGGCACTTACAGGTACCACTGCTAAAGCTTTGCCTAATGATTCATACTCTTTTTTCTTTTCTTCCACTTCATCTTTATCTGCAAGGTCTGTTTTTGTAAGTACCACAATATGAGGAATATTCTTTTTATTAAGTTCTAAAAACCATTTATATCCATCAAGATTATCTTTTACATCAGCTAAAAATAAAACTAAATCACTATCCCCTAACGCTTTTAAAGCCTCTTTTAACATAAATTTATTAAGAAGTTTCTCTTTTTCATGAAGTCCGGGGGTATCTAAAAGAATAATTTGGTCATCGCCGTGCATAACTATTGCATTTACTCTTTTTCTACTAGCATTTGCTTTAGGGGAGACAAGAGCTATTTTTTCTCCTAAAAGCCAGTTAAGAAGAGTTGATTTACCGGCATTCGGCTTTCCTAAAATTCCTACAAATCCGCTTTTTGGCATTATTTTCCTTATAAAATATATTTTGTCATATCTTCATTTTCTACAATATTTTCAAGTCTCTCTTTTACATAATCGGTTGTAATTATAAAATCTTTACCTTTATATTCATCCGCATTAAAGTTAATATCTTCAAGCACCTTTTCAACCACTGTATGAAGACGTCTTGCTCCTATATCTTCTGTTTTTTCATTTGCTAAAAACGCATATCTTGCAATTTCCCTTAAAGCATCCTCTTCAAAAATTAAATTAACCCCTTCAACTTCAAGAAGTTTTTGATACTGTTTTATTAAAGAGTGTTTTGGACGTGTAAGAATCTGATATAAAGCCTCTTCATCAAGACTTTGAAGCTCAACCCTTAAAGGAAACCTTCCTTGAAGCTCAGGAATTAAATCGCTTGGTTTGCTTACATGAAACGCACCTGCCGCAATAAATAAAATATGGTCTGTATTTACATATCCGTATTTTGTATTTACAGTCGAACCTTCAACAATTGGCAATAAGTCTCTTTGAACTCCCTCTTTGCTCGGGTCTTGACGGGTATTTCCGGTAGCGGCAATTTTATCAATTTCATCTATAAAAATAATTCCGTTTTCTGCTCTTTTAATTGCTTCTTTTTTAAGCTCTTCTTTATTAATAAACTTTTCAGCCGCTTTTCTTCTTAAAAGTTCTTTTGCTTCTTTAACGGTTACTTCTTTTTTTTCTTTATTTTTATTAAAAATTCCTATTATTTTTACAATACTCTCTTGAGCTTTTACCATCTCAGGCGGAAGATTCTCATCCATTGCCATATCTTCATCAATTTCTATTGTAACTTTTAAATTATCAACTTCACCCTTTTTTACTTTTTCTTTCATTTTATTAAAAGTATGCTCATACTCTTTTTGTTTTTCTTCAGGAGCGTTTTTTGGAAGTGGAGGAATTAATTTTTTTGTTATTTCATTAATAATCTCTTCTTCAATCTGTTCTTTACTTTTTTCTTCCATTTCAGCTCTAACTAAATTCATAGAGTTATTTACTAAATCCCTTATCATCGATTCAACATCACGCCCTACAAACCCAACTTCCGTATATTTACTAGCTTCTACTTTTACAAATGGAACTTTCATCATCTTAGCCATTCTTCTTGCAATTTCCGTTTTACCAACTCCGGTTGGCCCTATCATTAAGATATTTTTTGGCAAAATATCATCCTGCCACTCTTTTGGAAGTTGCATTCTTCTATATCTGTTTCTAAGGGCAATTGCTATTGTTTTTTTAGCGTCTTTTTGACCTACAACATATTCATCAAGATATTTTACAATCTCTTTTGGAGTCATTTCACTCATATTATTTATCCTCCTGTAATTTTAAAATAGTTATGTTTGTATTTGTATAAATACAAAGTTCTCCGGCAATTTGAAGTGATTCTTTTACAAGCTTTTCAGGGTCTAAATTTGCATGTCTATCAAGAGCACGGGCTGCAGAAATTGCAAAGTTTCCTCCACTACCAATTGCCGCAAGTTTTCCATCTTCTGGCTCAACCACGTCTCCGTTACCTGAGAGTATAAAAATATGTTTTGTATTAAGAACAATCATCATCGCTTCAAGACGTCTTAAATATTTATCTTTCCTCCACTCTTTTGCAAAATCAACAACTGCTTTTAATAAATCACCTTTTCTGTTTTGAAGGTGATTTTCAAACATATCAAACAAAATAAAAGCATCGGCCGTACTTCCTGCAAAGCCGGCTAATACTTTACCGTTATATAGAGTTCTTACTTTTTTTGCATTACCTTTTAATACTGCGTTTCCAAATGTAACCTGTCCATCTCCTCCGATAACGGCAACCCCGTCTTTTTTATATCCAAGTATCGTGGTAGCTTCTAAATTTATACTCATTATTCACCTTCTACTTCTACGTTAAGTTTAGCATGTATTCCATGACCAAGTTTAATATCTACTTGATAAGTTCCCGGAGCTTTTATTGAAGTATGCTCTATCTGTTTTTTTTCTATATCAAATCCAAGCTCTTTTAACTTCTCACCAATTTCTTTGTTTGTAACCGCACCTATTAGCTGACCGTTTGCACCAAGTTTATGCTTAATTTTTAATGTAGTATTTTCAAGTTTTTCTTTTAATTCATTAATAGCATCAAGTTCTGCTTCAAGTTTTGCCTTTTTTTCAGCCTGCTCTTTTTCCCACTCTCTTATCACTTCAGGTGTGGCAAGTTTTGCAAAACCTTTTGGAATTAAAAAGTTTCTTGCATATCCATCTTTTGCTTCTTTAATTTCTCCGGCTTTTCCTAAACCTTTTACATCTTTAATTAATAAAACTTTCATTTTGTTTCCTTTTGTTAATTTTTTATTTTATATTAAATTTTTATAAAAAAAGATATTGTATTTTACTCAAAATTAGCTAAAATTGCAAAAAGAGGTTATAGGAAATGCCATGGAAATAAAAAACGAAGAAGTAACTTTCAAAGACGCTGGAGTAGAAAACAAACCTATAATCAGTAAAACAGACTTAAAAGGGGTTATTACATTTGTAAATAGCGCTTTTTGTAAATTATCAGGCTACGAAAAAGATGAACTAATAGGAAAACCTCACAATATTGTAAGACACCCGGATATGCCAAAATCTGTTTTTAAAAACTTATGGGATACTATAGAAAAAAATCAAAGCTGGAGAGGAATTGTTAAAAATTTAAGAAAAGATGGCCGATATTACTGGGTAGAGGCTTTTATAGAGCCTATGTTTGATGAAAATGGTAAAAAAATAGGTTATGTCTCTGTAAGAAAACCTATATCAGAACACGATAAAGAAAAATATTCTCAAATCTATGCTCAAATGAGGAAGGAAGAATCATGATTATAATTGTAAAAGACAACAAAATAACTGCTATTGACAAAGAACTTTTAAAAAAATTAAACGCAACATTAGAAAATGTGTCATCTGTTATTAATGTAATTGAGTTAGAAATTTCATCATTAACAAATGATACATTAGCCTTAAACGACAACTATTTCAAAGTTTCTCAAACTGACCTTTTAAGTATAGAAAACATTAAAGCATTTAATCTTCAAGAAACTCAAAAACCTGAAGTTGATTTAGGCATTAATCTTCAAGAAACTCAAAAACCTGAAGTTGATTTAGGCATTAACCTTCAAGAAACTCAAAAACCTGAAGTTGATTTAGGCATTAACCTTCAAGAAACTCAAAAACCTGAAGTTGATTTAGGCATTAATCTTCAAGAAACAGCAAAACCTGAAGTTGATTTAGGCATTAACCTTCAAGAAACAGCAAAACCTGAAGTTGATTTAGGCATTAATCTTCAAGAAACTCAAAAACCTGAAGTTGATTTAGGCATTAACCTTCAAGAAACTCAAAAACCTGAAGCTGATTTAGGCATTAATCTTCAAGAAACTCAAAAACCTGAAGTTGATTTAGGCATTAATCTTCAAGAAACTCAAAAACCTGAAGTTGATTTAGGCATTAACCTTCAAGAAACTCAAAAACCTGAAGTTGATTTAGGCATTAACCTTCAAGAAACTCAAAAACCTGAAGTTGATTTAGGCATTAATCTTCAAGAAACTCAAAAACCTGAAGTTGATTTAGGCATTAATCTTCAAGAAACTCAAAAACCTGAAGTTGATTTAGGCATTAATCTTCAAGAAACTCAAAAACCTGAAGTTGATTTAGGCATTAACCTTCAAGAAACTCAAAAACCTGAAGTT
>Ga0256836_1000605_pt1 | contig 18209 bp, 22 predicted proteins | sample 4561380metaG_FD_185974 | JGI IMG/M metagenome (GOLD analysis project Ga0256836, IMG submission 185974) | Hydrothermal vent microbial communities from Guaymas Basin, Mexico - 4561-380 | ecosystem: Environmental > Aquatic > Marine > Hydrothermal vents | place: Mexico: Guaymas Basin | collected...
AAATGAAATTTACTATCAAGCTGAGAATAATTTAAGTTCCAAAGGAGTAAAACTGTTACCAATGGTATCGTAATAAGGTGAAATAAGAAATCTTGTTTTACTGGTCTTGAAAAAGGGGATCATTATACTCAGACTGTCAATATTTAAATACTACAGATTTTACATCAAACTGTTCATCATATCCAAGTAGTAATTTTAAATCATGTAATGCTTTCATTACATCCGAACGACTCATCTTCTTTTTTGTATATTTTGGATTAGATTTGATACTCTCTCCAATTCTTCTATGATGGCAAATGTCATTACGAGCATTTCTTACAATAGAAAAAAGAGTTTTAACAAGCTCTTTATTATGATATTTAGGTTTATTTGCTTTGGTTAATATTTTATTTTTGTGAAGCTCTGATTGAAATACCTTTCCAAATCTTGAGCCGTTAAGATATATTAACTCCAATGTTCCAAAAGATATACTATTGAGAGCTTTTGATGGTTTATCTAGTTGTAATAGTGTTTCAGATTTGAATTCTCTTAAATCTTGCATAATGATATTTTGATGCCATTTGTTACCATATACTTTATTCATTTTATGATTGATATATGTTCGTAAAAAAGATTCAAATTGACTTATCTGAATATACATGAAATAATATTGTTGTGTAAGACTATTTACCTCATGTATAAACTGATTGAGAGAATATTTACTATCAACTGCTGTAATACGTTTATTGTAGAGAAGAGCTTTTACGGCATCTTCTAATATAAACTTTTCTTTTTGAGCCACAAGCTTTAATGCAGTGGTTTCTTCATTATTACTATTTGGCACAATGTTATTAGCAAGTAAAATATTTTTATAGTGTTTAGTAAACATTTAGCATACCTAGTGTATAATATTCGTAACTCCTCAGAGGGTGCCGAATCGTTCAAGATATTTGGCTGTATCAACTTCGAGTTGAAACTCTCTGGGATTATTCCTACTATTTTACAATAAACACTGTTGATTTTCCGTTAAATATTAAAAGTATAGATACTATTTGAATATAAAATATATGGCTGTCGATACGCTGCCGAAACAATTCTAAACTAAATCCTAAAACACTCTCAACAGTACATAAACAAACAGTTCTAAAAGATTTTAAGCTACTAACTCTTTGTGCATGTAAGCCTCCGGCTGATAATAATCATAATACGAAACAAAATACTCAACATGATTGTTAGGAAAAAACTGACGAAACTCTGAGTACAACTGAGCCGCTAAAGTTTTGTTATGTGTCATGATGATAGTAGGCATCTTAACATTCTCTATAACCCGTGCCATAGTATGGGTTTTACCACTACCAGTAACACCTTCAAGTGTCTGGTAACGATTCCCATCAAGTATACTTTTAGTAAGTACTTCGATAGCTTTAGGCTGATCACCTGCTGGTTGGTAAGGAGAGGAGACTTTAAATTCTGGTTTCTTTTTCATTGATGGAATTATAGCTTTTTATTGGAAATAGTAGGGATTATGAGTGGATTTAACAAATGTGGCTGTTATATGGCTGCCGAAAAATGTGTTTATTTAAAGTTATTAGATTGTATAATATACCTATTATATTATAAGGTATTCTATTGATAAGCAAGAATAAACAAACTTTTTTACAGATAGTATCAAATTATACAAAATATTCAGCCTTAATACCAATGGCATTTCTTTCTTTCTTTTTGCTAGGCATATATTTTTTTATATTTCATTATATTTCTGCAGAAAATGAAAAAAATATACTTAATAACTCAAAAGAATCTTTATATTATGCAGTAGATATAGAGTCTAGCGCAATAACAAAAAAAATGGAATCTATAGAAAACGCTCACAACACTATATATACACAATTCAGTCATTTTTACAATCATAGAGATAAATATACAATCTTAGATGAAGATACTAAATATGAAAAATATAAAACAGGGCTAATATTTCAACAAAAAAATGGAGATACCTCTATTGGTTGGTCTTTTTCATTTTCTAAGTTACATCAAGAAGAAATTATTACCTATCTTAGAACTACACAATGGTGTGATATGTCTTTAAAAAATGCTGTTAAAGACAATAAAGAAGTAGTATCATCTTGGGTGATAGATGCAGATGGTATGAGTCGATATTATCCATATATTGATATAGAAAATTTTCTTGCAGATTTACCAAATCCAGATAATTGGAATTTTTATTATGAAGCTAAAAAAGAATATAATCCTGAAAAAAAACCTCTATGGAGTTCTATATATTTAGACCCAGCTGGTCAAGGATGGATGACTTCATATATTGCTCCTATTTATGATAAAAGTGATAAATTTAGAGGAGTTGTTGGGCTAGATGTGCCTATAAAAGAGTTGGCTAGAAATATTTTACCAACTAATATTCCATTTAATGGGGAAGTATTTTTAACTGATAATAAAGGGATGCTAATAGCAATTTCAGATAAACTCAGTGTCTTTCTTGATTTAACTGAATTAAAAAATAATGAAAAAGGTGAATTACTTTCTTCTCAAATATTACAACCTACAGAATATAATCTTCTAACTCATCCTAATAAAAGTATATCTTCACAATTTAAAGAGTACTTCGAAAAAGATATTATGGAGGGTGAATTTATACATAAAGGAAAATCATTTTTAGTAGAGACTAAAGATATTAAAGGAGTACCGTGGAAAGTATTCTTCTTATTTGATAAAAGTATAATTATAAAAAATAGTTTAAAAACACAAAGAGAATCAAATAAAATTGTAATCTATATCTTTATCATAACTAGTATTTTACTTTTTATTTTTATTATTTATCTATACAAACGAGCAAAACTATTATCCAAACGCTTATCTGACCCGATAATCCATCTAGCACATGATACAAAAGATATAACTAAATATAAAAGTGATATAAAAACAAATATTACAGAGATTGATATGCTACTTGAAAATTTTTCTATTATGATTGATACGGTTAATCTAAATCATGATAACCTTGAAAAGCAAGTAGAAGAAAGAACAAAAGAATTGAAATTATTAGCATCTATTGACCCATTGACAAAACTTTATAATAGACGATATTTTACAGAAGTGTCTGGAAATATTTTAGACTTAACTAAAAGAAACAAACAAAGTTTGTCTATCGTAATGATTGATATAGATAAGTTTAAAAATGTTAATGATACATATGGACATAATCTTGGTGATAACGTTCTTGTACTTGTTTCAAAAAAACTACAAGAAACAAGTAGAGAGAGTGATATCATATGTAGATGGGGTGGGGAAGAATTTGTAATACTTTTACCAGACACAAATATTGAAGGTGCTGTAGTTATTGCTGAAATCATAAGAATAGAAATAGAGAAAATGAGTATTCTAATATATAATAATAAAGAGTTAAAATTTACCGTTAGTATAGGTGTTTCACAGGTGAAGAACGAAAAAGATATAAATATTGAAACTTCTATTAATAAAGCGGATAAAGCACTTTATGAAGCTAAGGAAAGTGGTCGCAATAAGGTTTGTACTACTTTATAGCTAGAACTCAAAATTAGAGAAACTGAGTATCGCATACAAGATTTATAGCCTCGTGTGGGATGAGAGCGATTCTCCATAATATTTCTATTTTATCCATAATAAAATGATATACTCTTATAAATTTTATATGTAAATGAGGAAATATGAGTGAAATAAAACTAATAGTAGAGAGTAAAAATTTAGAAGTACTCCTTACAATTTTAAATAACTTAAAAAGTGGTTTAATTCAAGAGATAGAGACTGACAGAAATATTAAAACAAAAACAACACACTATCAACCAAAAAGCAATGATGTTATTTATGAACATGAATCAGGAACTAGTGATAAAAGTGGTAAGTATTCAGTATCTGCATATAGAGATAGATTAAAAAAGAGTAATAGAGAAAAAATAAAGTGATATAAATTCAAAAGTGGTGCGCAGAGGGGGATTTGAACCCCCACACCCGAAGGCACAACGACCTCAACGTTGCGTGTCTACCGTTCCACCACCTGCGCATTTAAAGAGTGGTATAAAAAGTACAACTCAAAAGAGCTGTACTGAGGTTTTACTTATTTTATCTGTAAAAATTAACCTAAGTAAGGGTTAGCGTAAAGTGCGATTAACGCAATTACTAGTGCATAAATAACTTGTGCTTCGATCATTGCAAGAGCGATGAACATTGTAGTCATAAGTTTAGCACCAAGACCTGGATTACGTGCAGTTCCAGCGATAGTTGCAGCAGCAGTATGACCCATACCGATAGCACCACCAAGAGCAGCAAGACCAAGACCAAGACCAGCAGCGATCATTGAGTAAGCTTTAAGAGTTTGGTTAGCAACTTCACCCTCATTTGCGAATGCAGCAGCAGAAAATGCTACTAGTAAAAAAAGAATTTTTTTCATTAAATTGTCCTTAATATTATTACAACTACTTTCGGATAGCGTAACCTCATTTTACAATGAAGCAACCCACACATAAATGCTAGGATTTCCCTACTAGTGATTGATGCGCGAATTATACATAAAAAGGTATAAAACGCAGTTTAAACGCTCTTTATTGAAAGTGAATAAACTCTTTTGGCTCAGGAGATTTAAACTCCATCCCTAAAAGTCTTACTTTATGAGCATGTAACATTACACGTTTTGAACGACGCCCACCATACTGCTCATCACCAATAATAGAGTGATTAATATAACGAAGATGTACACGAATCTGGTGTGTTCGTCCATTATGAATAATACACTTAATTTTTGTTTTACCCGCACTAACTATATCAGGAAAGAACTCACTACGAGCTGGTTTTCCTTTTGGAGATACATTAGAAAAGGCTTTATTATTCTTTTTTTGAGTTGTAATCGCCTTATCAACTTCGATAGGCTCACTCATGATACCTTCTACCCATGCGATATACTCTTTATATACCTTATCTTGTCTAAACTCTTTAATAGCCTTTTCACGAAACTCTTCGTTTTTCACAAGCATCAAGACACCCGATGTTTCACGGTCAAGTCTATGAAGTAAAACAGCGGGTTTAAACTGTCTCTCTATCTCATCACTATTTATATAAGCTGGTTTATCAACTACAACTATATCATCATTTTCAAAGATAGGTTTTGGTCTCTCTACTTTAATAACTCTAAATTTTGTATCTGCATTGATCTCTCCACGAGCTATCATTACTTTTTTGTTTCCAACATACACTAGCCCACGGTCTATCATCGACTTTGCACTGTTATTAGAAATGCCCTCTTGCAATGCAAGAATTTTATATGCTTTTTCTGTCGCCATTCTGTTTTCCTTTAAATTTTTTTACTAAGGTGAAGCTAAAGCATCACATTCTTAGCTGTTGAGTATTTTATTCACAATAGGTTTTAAATCTATTGTCTCCTCTACCATTGATGGTGGTAACTCTTTTGCCTCTCTAAGCGCACGATGTATCTCACTTGGTTCTACATACTGCACATGGTGTACATACTTAAAGAGCTCTTTTTGATGAAAAAAGTGCTTGCCTGTAATTATCTTACAGTTAAAAAATGCAGGTTCTAGTGGATTGTGTCCACCTACATCCTCTTTAAATGCCCCACCTAAAATAGCTATGTCACTTACAGCATAGATATTGTTAAGTTCACCCATCATATCTACTAAAATAACATCCGCTTCAAAATCAGCTTTCTCTGAGAAACGAGAAAGTTTTAAGTCAGCCTCTTTTGTATAGCTCTCTAGTAAATCATAAACACCATTAAAACGTTCAGGGTGTCGAGGAACTACAACTAGTTTTGCATCAGCACTTTTTCTGTACTCTACAAAAGCTTTTATTATAGACTTCTCTTCACCCTCATGAGTACTCCCTGCAACGATTAGTTCACACTCAGGTTTTTCATACTCTTTCGTTTTATTAATCTCACCCGCTAGTTTAATATTTCCAATTACTTCAATATTTCTAGCACCTAAAGCGATAAAACGGTTTTTATCTACTTCACTCTGCACATAGAGAGTATCTACATAAGAGAGTAATTTTTTATAAAACCATCCAAACTGCAAATACTTCTTCACACTCTTATCTGAGATACGAGCATTAAGTAGAACAACTTTTGCTCCTCTTTTAAATGCTACTGCAAAAAGTAGATACCAAAACTCAGCCTCAAGAACAACAAGTAACTTCTGCTTTTTAATCCAAAAGGGTAAAAACATCTCATAAGGAAGGTATCGAACCTCAGCATCATATTTTGAAGCTTCAGCCTGTCCTGTTTGAGTAATAGTAGTTATCACTACATCTTTCTTACCTACTAAGTCAAGTATCGGTTTTAAAGCTCTTGCTTCACCAAGCGAGCAAACATGAAACCAGATAGCGTTCTGTTTTGTAAAAGGAGAATTTTTAAAAAGAAAAAAACGTGCGGGGATTGACTCTTTATACTTCTGTTTAAACGCCAGATATACAATGAGAGGAAGTGCTATAAGATATAGCAATAGACTCACACTGTAGTAAAAAAGCGTAAAGGGTTTCAAACTACTCTTCGTTAGGCTTCATATATAAAATACGACCACAGTGAGGACATGTTGTAATCTCTTCACCTTTGATAACATCAGCATAAACCTTATCTCCAATCACCATGTGACAACCCATACAAGCTTGATCTTCAACAGGAACAACTGTTGTGTTTTTAGCCCATCTACGGATCTTTTGGTAAAAAGCAAGACCTTTTTGGTTCATTTCACCAAGAAGTTTCTCTTTTTGAACAAATACTTCTTGACGATCTTTATGGATAGTCTCAAGTTTTGCATCAACATCAGCTTTTACAGTTTCTAAAGAAGCACTTAACTCAACAAGAGTTGCCTTTGCTACTTCAATCTGCTCATGCTTTAGCTCGATGATTTTTTCTAAACGTGCGATCTCTTCATTTGCAAAAGTCACTTGTTCTTTAGCAATCTCTTCTTCAAGTTGTAAAGATTTCATTTCACGTTCAGTTTTCACGTCACCACTTTTTTTAGCATTCTCTTCTAATTTTTGAGAAAGCTCTGCAAGGTGAAGCTCATTTTTACTTTTTTTAAGCTCTTCTTCTTTGATCTCTGTACTTAAGTTTTCTATATCTGATTCGATACTTTTTGTCTTAGCAAGTGCTGCTTCGTAGTTGTAGTTTGCTTCTTCGATTTGTGGTTCAAAAGCATCGATGTTACTATCTACGATAGAGAGGTCAATTAGTTGTTGCAAGTGCTTGTTCATTGGTGTCCTTTAAGGGTGTATATATGTAAATGGGTTTTCTGATGATGCAATTATAACTTTTAAACCTAAATTTTTCAAATTTTTCTCTAGAATTTGTGCAAAAAAGTGTTCACTTTCATAATGTCCGATGTCAATTAACGATAAATTTATACTTTTTGCTTCCATCGCATCATGATATTTTACATCACCTGTTAGAAAACAATCTGCCTCTAAACTCTTCATAAGAGAACAGCCTGAACCAGTGGTGAGAGCGACTCTTTTGACTCTATCACCACACTTCACACAACGAGCCACTTCAAGTCCAAATGCTTGAGAAACATGTGCTGCAAAATCATTAAAATCTTCATCAATATCTATGTAAGCAACAAATCCATCTTTTTTTGAAATTTTATATCCAAGGACCTCTGTTGCAACGTAATCATTAAGGTGCGTTTGGTCAAAATTTGTGTGCATCGCAATATTACTAATATTTTTTTGTATCATTTTTTGGATTAAGTTTGCAGGATATTTTGAAAATTCTAGCTGTTTTAATCCTCCAAAAATAATGGGGTGATGTGTGATTAAAAGTGTATTATGTGAGAGTGAATCGATAAGCTTTTCATCTACATCTATACTGAGTGCTATCTCCTGTATCTCTGTCTCAAAATCTCCGATTAAGAGACCCGAGTTATCCCATTTCTCTTGAAGTTCAAAAGGTGAAAGTTCATTTAAGTACTCATAAATTTCTAAAAGTTTCATTTTTAGTGCTCTTTATTAAGTTCTTCAAGTGCATCTTTAGCTTTTTCTAGCTCAGGATCTAGCTCTAGTGCAGCATTAAGATGTGTTCTTGCACTTGCAAACTCACCCTCTTCTATGTAAACATAGGCCATCTCTAAATGAGTAAATGGATTCTTATCATCTGCTTCTAATGCTTCTTTAAAGTACTCTAGCGCCTCTTCATGGCGTTTTTGAAGAGCCATTACATATCCCATTTTGAAGAGCACTTCACCATTCCCTCTCTCTTTAATGTTCGCTTCACTATAAATAGCGAGTGCCTTATCTAAGTTCCCCTCTACCACTGCATCATCTGCCTTATCTATTAAAGAGCTAGAATCAAAAGTGGAAAAAGCATCTGCTGTTCTTTGAGGAGCATTACTTTTTGTGCTTGTCTCGCCCTCTTGTGGATCCTGAAGTGTTTGAATGTGTTCATATATTTTATATGCAAAAAATGCTGAAGCACCAAGCATAAGTATCTGAAAAAGTGTCATATTTTATTTTCCTGTTAATAAGTTTTTATTCATTATATCTATAAGTTGTAGAGGATCTACCTGTACACTGTTTATTCTAGCGGAAAAATGCAAATGCGGACCCGTTACACGACCGCTTTTTCCTGAGAGACCTAAAATCTCACCCCGTTTTACAAAATCGCCCTCTTTTACATTAAATGCACTCATATGAAAGTAACATGTGTAGATACCCTCTCCATGGTCTAAAAGAACTGTACCACCTGAGTAAAAGCGTTTTTTCACTAGTGCTACACGAGCATCATTTGCAGCTTTTATGGGAGTACCTACAGACGCTCTATAGTCAGTACCACTATGGTAGCCTTTGAGTGAACCGTTATAGACTCTAGCCTTTCCAAATGCAGATGTAATTTTGCTCTCAAGAGGAAAAATAAAGGGTTTAGTGAGATAACTCTTAGGAGTCACCGTGCCATAAATCTTCATCGCTTGACTATACTCTTGGGAGACTCTTTTTTTCACTGCTGCACTTTTTGGGTTTACCTTGGAGCTACTGACATGTATCTCCTCTTTGGCATACTCTCCCTTTACAACTTTTAAAAGCAGACTCTCTTTTTTTAGTTTTTCATTCTCTTTATAATTTATAAAAAGTGTTTTATTTTCTGTTTTTGCATAGTAACTAAATGGGATAAGAGCATATTTTTTCTCTTCGCTATTAGGCATTGGAAAAATTTCAAATCTCTTTTTCCCAACTCTTACACTTAGAAGTTCTATCCCCTCTTGGCTTTCAAAAAGGATAAGTGCCGTTTTCCCATTTGCAACTTTATACTCTAAAACATCTACTTTCTCAATGTTAAACGCCATAAGAGACACAGAGAGAAAAAGAAGAGTGAAAATAGCTTTCACTAGTACTCCTTCATAGCACGAGCGATATCGCGTTTTTGATCCTTCTCTTTAAGGTCTTGGCGTTTATCGTGGAGTTGCTTTCCTTTGGCTATACCTATCTGAATTTTAGCGATATTTCTATCATTAAAATAGAGTTGAATAGGTACTATAGTAAACCCATCTCTTGCTACCGCTTTAAGCATCTTCTCTATCTGCTTCTTATGTAGTAAAAGATTTCTAGAACCTCTCTCTTCATGTCCATAAAAATGGTGTGTAGTCTCTAGTCTTCCTATATGTGCATTAAAGAGGACAGGTCTATTCTGTACAAACTTTATAAAACTATCTTTTAAGTTCACACGGTGTGCCCGTATTCCCTTCACCTCACTCCCCGTTAAAACGAGTCCAGCCTCAAACTTCTCCTCAATGAAGTAGTCATGATATGCCTTCTTATTTTTTGCTATTGTTTCACCCATATTATCTTCTCTTTTTAATTCTCTATTACTCTAAAAAAACTACTACCACTTCCACTAAAGAAGTAACCAGCCTTAAAGTGCTCTTTTAACTCTTTATACTCTTGAATAGCAGGTTTAAAGAGGTCATTTGCTTCTGTTGCACTCATACTACTTAAAGCTTCAAGTGAACGCATACCTTTAAGTTTTTGTGTCTCAAATCCATCTATAGGGGCGAAGAAATCTTCTCGGTAGATTGTATAGACTCTTGGTGTACTTATCTCTATCTTTGGAGTAAATGTTTCTATCTTTAAGAGAGGCTCTTTAAACTCCTCTACCACTTCCCCTATGCCACTCACATTTGCACTATCATACCCATAGATAAAAAATGGCACATCTGCACCAACTTTTAAACCTATAGTTGCAAGTTCATTCAGGCTTAAACCTAAATCTAAAACGCTATTGCACATCTTAAGATAAGTTGCAGCATCACTACTACCCCCACCAAGACCAGCAAAGGCAGGGATATTTTTAGTAACTTTTATAGCATAGTCTCGCATCAACTCTTCGAGTTTTTGAGAGTTTGTAAACTCTTTGAGTGCGAAGTAGGCTTTATAGATAGTATTTTGTTTTACCTCACAAGAGAACTCTCCTATGATTTTAAACTCATTTGCCTTTGCATCCGTATCCTCTTTTTTGACGAACTCTAAAGTGTCATAAAGATTTTCTACTTTCATAAAACGTGAAATGATCTCATGGTAAACACCACGAGTTCCTGTTATCTTTAAAAATATATTTACTTTTGCAAAAGCTCTATACTGTTTCATCTCTTCTACTTTTTACCTAGAAGTCTGCTAAGCTCATCTATCTCTGCAGCATCTGCTACATGAACAGCCGCTCTATTTTGCTCTTTTACCTCTTCTATAAGCTCATTTCTCATGATTTTCACATCTTGAGGAGCATCTATACCGAGTTTTACTACACCATTCTCAATGGCTACTACTTTTACTACAATGTTATCACCGATTACGATGGACTCATCTAATTTTCTTGCTAATACTAACATGGAATTCTCCCTAATTCATATTTTACTTTATCATCCTTGATTGTGATAATCGAGATATTATCTCCATTATCGAGCCAGTATGTTCCTGCATCTTGAATCTTCATATCTTCAACTGTAAGTACTCTACCATATCGGATATTTTCAGGATCTCCTAAATAGTAGTTCTGCACAATATTAAGAGATTTTTTTATATCTAACTTCTTCTCATTTTCATAAAAGAACTGACCTTCATTTAAACGCTCTAGTGCACTTAAACTCCCCTCTTTTACTCCTAGTCTCTCTGCAATAATACGACCAAGTGAACGGATATAAGTCCCCTCACTCACAGTCGCTTCAAAAGTTACAAAGGGATGGCAGTAGTGCAGAAGTTTCGTCTCATAAATAGTAGAATTTATTTTATTGAGAACTACCTCTTTACCAGCACGAGCTAAGTCATAAGCCCGCTGGCCATTAATGCGCTTAGCACTAAAGATCGGAGGCTCATACTCTAACTCACCCTCTAAAGATTTTACTGCATCCAAAACTACTTCTTCACTCAGAGGCTCTAATATCGCTACATCTTCTATCATCTCACTATCAAGAGAATCACTTTTAGCCCCTAGCCAAAGTGTTGCTCGATAACTCTTTGGTGTTTTGTTTAAAAAACGAAATAGCTTTGTATGACTCCCAAACCCTATAAGTAAAACACCCTTAGCAAAGGGGTCAAGTGTTCCCGAAAAACCTGCTTTTTTATCACTATACTTACGTTTTAGAGAGTAGAGAAATTTGTTTGAGCCTATACCACTTGGTTTGTAAGCTACAAAAAGAGTATTTAGACCCATAACTACAGTCTCTCTACAAATGAAGCAAGAATATCTCTCTGAGTCCCCGCAAAATTAATGTTGAGTTTAAACTCTTTTCCTGCACGACTCACACCATTTACCCGACCAGTTCCGAAAATTTTGTGACGGACTAAGTCACCTTTTTTAAAGGCTGTATTTTTCTCAACTATAAGTGAACCCTCGCAGAGTCCTGCTTCATTAAAAAATCTACTTTTTACTAAGTCACTTCTACGACCTTTGTAAAAACGGCTTCCTGCATGTGAGAGTGTTAAGCTATCTTTTGCACGAGTCATAGAGACATATCCAAGTCGACGCTCCTCTTCTAAGTCACTTCCATCACCTACAAGTGGTAAAAAGCCCTCTTCAAGTCCAATAATAAAAACATGTTCAAACTCAAGACCTTTAGAGGCATGAATACTCATCATATAGATAGATTCACCCTCAACTTGGTCCTGCTCACTCTGAAGTGTAAGTTCATTTAAAAACTCATCTAAAGAGGCATCTGGTGATTTTTTGATAAAGTCACGGAAAAGTCCATAAAACTCATCCATATTCAGAACTCTATCAGACTCATCTTGCATACCTTTGTAGATACTTTTAAGATGAAAGGTCTCTTCGAGTACATCTATAAACTCATAAGTAGACTCTTTAGAAACACGAGCGACCTCATCTAAGTTTACTATAAACTCTTTAAGTGTATTTGCATTTTTCTTTTTTACTAATGCCACTAAAGTAGCTATATCTGAATGTTTTATGTACTCATAGATAGAAGTTTCATTTGCTAGAGCTGCGAGTTCTATCTTGTCTACACTCGCTTTTCCAAGACCTCGTTTTGGTTTATTTACGATGCGCTTAAGAGAGAAATCATCATGAGGATTTGTTATAACTCGAAGATAAGAGATAAGATCTTTAATCTCAGCACGATCATAAAATCGTAATCCACCTACAAGTTTGTAAGCGATTCCTGAGCGGTTAAGCCCCTCTTCTATAGAACGAGAAAGAACATTCACACGGTAAAGGACTGCTATCTCTTTAGCACTGACACCACTATCGAGTAGTTTTTGTATCTTTATAGCTATCTTTCTCGCCTCTTCATTCTCATCCATAGAGTTAAGAACTGTTACATCTTCCCCTGCTCCACGAGTTGCTATAAGTTTCTTACCTAAACGTGAACGGTTATGCTCTATGAGGGCATTAGCAACTTTTAAGATAGGCTCTTTTGAACGGTAGTTATTCTCTAATTTAAATACATTTGCTCCAAGAAAATCTTGATCAAACTCCATAATATTTCGTATGTGAGCCCCACGCCAGCCGTAAATAGACTGATCATCATCTCCAACAACACAGATATTGTTATGTGTTGTACAGAGTTTTTGAATGAGTTTTAGCTGTAGTTCATTTGTATCTTGGTACTCATCAATCATAATATACTGATACTTTTTAGATGTCGCCTCTGCTAACTCAGGATTCTCATCTAAGAGTTTATATGTTAAAGAGATAAGATCATCAAAATCTACTAAGTTATTTTCTAGTAGATAAGCTTCATACTCACGATATACCTCAGCAATCTGCTTGTAGTTAAAAAGTTCTGCTTGTTTATAAGCATCATCTGGAGAGAGGAGTGAGTTTTTGTAACGAGATATTTCACTCGCTATAAGTGGTGTAGGGAGTTCAGCATTTATCTTTTTAATAATACGCTTTTTATCATCTGTATCTATCACTACAAAGTTATTTTGACGTTTAAGTAGATGGATATTAAACTTAAGGAAAAGAAGTCCAAACTTATGAAAAGTACAAAGGAGTGGAGGATATGCAACATTCTCTATCATCGCTAGAGAACGCTCTTTCATCTCTTTTGCAGCTTTATTTGTAAAGGTAAGTGTTAAAGTATTTGAAGCTGGGATACCAAGAACTTCTATAAGATACGACAATCGAGAAATTATCGTTGTTGTTTTTCCACTTCCAGCACCAGCAAGAATTAAAACAGGGCCTTCTGATTGTCGAACTGCATCGGCTTGTGACTCATTTAATCGATTAAATATTTTTTCCATAATCACCACTATATATTTTTATATTACTTTTATTATATCTAAAATGTCATAAATTATTACAAAACTATTGCATTAATTATAATTTGTCGTTATAATTTCATTATTATATTTACTTATAGGAATTATTATGTTAAAAGATTTTGCTAAATTACAGACATTTTTAATGGTCATAAAAGAGAAAAGTTTTTCTAAAGCATCCGCTAAATTAGGGATTTCTCAGCCTGCCGTTACACAACAGATAAAATTTATTGAAGATTACCTTGATACTAAAATAGTTGATAGAAAGAAGAACGGAATCGTTCTTACAAAAGAGGGTGAAGATTTATATAGAATTGCAGTTCGTTTAGAGAAGGCTATTCAGAGTAGTGAAAAAGAGCTTTTAAAAATCATCAACAAAGAGTTTACTTTTGTTATGGGCTCTTCATTCTCTATTGGAAACTATGTTCTTCCAAACTATCTTGCAGATATCAAAAAACGTATTGACAATGAAGTCTTTATGAATGTAGATGTTTCAGAAAACATCATTGAACAGCTTGAAGATAAGAAGATTGATGTTGCACTCATCGAATCTCCAATCTTTAAAGATGGTATTGTTTATAGAGAGTGGGTTGAAGATGAACTTGTTGTATTTTCAAACCAGCCACTAAGCAAACAGCTTACAGCTGATGATCTCTTTAACTTTGACTGGATCTGTAGAAATGAGGAGTCTCATACAAGACGTTTAACAGCTGATGTTTTTGAAGAGATTGGTGTTCAGTGTAGTAACTTTAATGTTATTGGTGTTTTAGCGTCACCAACTGCTATTAAGGAGTCTATTTTACATGCAGATAAAACAGCAGAGCGTCCACTCGTTTCTATTATGTCAAGACATGTAATAAAATCAGAACTCGCGGCAGGTACACTCTACGAAGCAAGACTTAAAAATCATAAAATCATGAGAAACTTCTACATCGCATATCTTAAAAATAGAAAACACGATGCCTTTGTAGATAATGTTGTAAACTTCTTACTATCACTTAACAAAATATAGTAAGAGTCTCTATTTTACTTCTTTTTTAAAAACTTAGAGTTTTCTGGGTTATTTAAAAAAGAAGCCATTGAATTTTCTACTCCACTCTCATCTTTAACACTTACTGCTTGACTCTCTTCTTTATCTTTATATACAGAGAGATTTATAAATACCGGTGTCTCATCTATGATAATCTGCATAATACTTAAAAGTGGTAAAGAGACAACACTTCCATAGTTATCTGAACCAAACCCAGCTTCAAATGTCAAATACCCATCTTCTATCTTTGCTGTCTCAAAAGTATACCCTGCAAGAAAAAAAAGTGTAAGTGCTCTAAACTCAGAGTTAATGCTCTCAGGGAGTACTGGATCAAATGAAACTTCTTCTATTTTACATAAAATTCCAAAATTCTGTTCTGTCTCAAAGAAGTGAATAATTATATCTTGAATCGACTTTTTCATTATCTTAGCGAAGCCTGCTTCGTCTATTACATTTTCTAACAAATTATATCCCCTATATTTTCTTCTGCAATTATATCAAAATCTATCATCGCATTCATAAGTGCCACTTTTTTATACCTTTTTAGCTCTAAAACAGTGATCTCTTTTTCAACTATTTTTCCAGTTTCTAAATAGCGTTTTCGTGTTGTTCCATAGAGTAGAGGAGTTTTAGGGGTTACCCATTGCTCTCCATCATAAAACGCTATGTTTGCTATGCTCGTGTCACTTACTAAAGCATTTTTTACAACCAAGATATCATCACACCCCTCTCTTTTTTCAAAGAGTCTATTTAAATCTTCTCTATCTTCATATTTTTTAGCATACTCTAGTGTCTCTGAAGTGAGAAGTTTTAAACTTCTAATATGGCGTTTTATATAAGGGATATACTCTATCTTTATAGTGTCTGCATCGTAAAGAACACGACAACGGTAAAGTCCATCTCTTGGAGGATCTAAAAGAGTAGAAAGATTATGAGTTTTATTCGTTTGAAGTGTAGTATTTAAGCGCTCTTGATGATACTCTAGATGGTAGAGTTTACCATCTAGTGCTTTTATGGTCTCAAGATAGCGTTTACTCACTAAAGAGTTCTGTACTAAGATAACGCTCACCTGTATCACAAAGGATAGTCACAACTGTTTTACCTGCAAACTCTGGACGGGAAGCTACTTGCATGGCTGCCCATACATTTGCTCCCGCAGATATACCAACAAGCAAACCCTCTTTTCTTGCAAGCATTTTTGCAGTTGCAATAGCATCTTCATTACTCACTTTTACAACTTCACTATAAACAGAAGTATCGAGTATCTTAGGAATAAAACCTGCACCTATACCCTGTATCTTATGTGGTGAAGCTCCCTCGCCAGAGAGAACTGCTGAGGCTTCTGGTTCAACAGCGACAATTGTAACCTCTTGTAACTCCTGCTTTAAAATACGAGAGGTACCGGTAAGTGTTCCTCCTGTTCCAACAGCTGCTACAAATGCATCCACTCTATTTTCAGTATCTTCAAGAATCTCTCTTGCTGTTGTAAGTTCATGGATCTCTGGATTTGAAGGATTTTCAAACTGCTGCAGAACAACAGCATTAGGTGTCTCTTTTTGCAGTGATTCAGCTTTAGAAATTGCACCATTCATCCCTTTAGCTGCAGGTGTTAAAACAAGTTCTGCACCAAAAGCTTTCAGAAGATTACGACGCTCTATACTCATAGACTCTGGCATAGTAAGTATCAACTTTAAGCCTTGTGCCGCACAGTTAGCGGCAAGAGCTATACCTGTGTTTCCACTTGTTGGTTCAATAATAATAGTATCTTTTTTTATAAGGCCAGACTCTAATCCACGGCGAATCATATTGAGTCCGATTCTATCTTTGACAGAACTTGTTGGGTTCATAAACTCACACTTTCCTAAGATGATAGCACCACTCTGAGTAGAGGGATAGTTGAGTTTCACTAAAGGAGTATTTCCTACTAAATCTGTTATATTACTTGCTATATTCATTTTTATATATCCTTAACTGGAGTAATTCTACACTAAAAATATTATAATCAACATATATTTTCCAAAATTCTGTACAATACCAGAGATAAAAAGAGGTAAAAATGGCAAACTACAGTAGTGATGGAAAAAAACTTATTGATGTTGAGTATGATGTTACTCCCCAGATTAATGATATGGTGGATGGGATGAGAGTTCTCTCTGTAGATAGATCAAGTAACGATGAGTATGCAGTCTTTTTACTTGAGCCAAATACTCGCATAACTTGTTATATCTTTGATGAGATCTTTATCATCGGCAAAGCAGATAGTTTTGACTCTCTCTCTGAGGCTATTGAGGCATGGAAAAACGAGGAGATATAATCGCTCCATCATAGATAAAGTCAAGTGCATCTGATGGTGTTTTATAAAGGAGTGGACTATCTAAGTCTACATACTTTATAACATCACGGTAGTTAAATGCTAGATATAAAGCAGCATTAATGGAGTGCGGGCCCTCTAACATTGAGCCTAACATACAGAGTACATTATGCTCTCTAGCATACTCTAAAATCTCTATAGCCCTACTCACGCCCCCACACTTCATCAGTTTTATATTTATCATATCTGCACTCTTTGTGCTCACAACTTTTTTTACATCCGCTAAAGTAAAAACTGCTTCATCTGCAAGTATAGAGATACTACTCTGCTCTTTAATCATTTTGAGTGACTCCAAATCTGATGCAATCACTGGCTGCTCGATAAGTGCTAGTTTCAAAGAGTTTATAGCGTTTACATAAAGAAAGGACTCCTCTCTGCTCCACGCTTGATTAGCATCAATGAGGAGTTCAGCTTTTTGAAGATTCTCACTTAGTAGTTTTGTAACATCTATAGCATGGGAGATATCATTTCCCAGTTTTATTTTGAGTATCTCCATCCCACTTTCATAAGCATCTTGGGCATCCAAGAGCATCCTCTCTTTAGAGTTAAGACTGATAGTAATATCTGTTTTTATCGGCTCACTATTTTCTAGTTTAAAGAAGCCAAGTAGTTTCATAAACGCCATATCAAACATAGCCTTAGCACTAGACCCAACACTACTACTCTGCACAAAATCAACTGCTTCTTTTGCTCTTAAACCGATTAGACCTTCTCTAAGGAGTTCTGCAGAGTTTACTATACTCTCTATATCCTCACCAGTAATGGCGAATGTTGCAGGAGCTTCTCCAATCGCTTCACTCCCTTTACTACATACAAGTCGGACTCTTACAAAAGAGACCGAGTCAACACGTCTAAGTGCTGTTATGAATGCTCTTTTTAGTGCTATATTTTCTACACTTATATCTATACTTATAATTTTCTCTTGCATCTATACTCCTCTATCTGCTTATAAGTAGGAGTATATTTCCTACAGCTAAACCACCAAAAGTACCTATAATATACCCCATAATAGCCATAAGGACACCAACACTTACAAGTGATTTATCATAGGAAGCAGCT
>Ga0256836_1000606_pt1 | contig 18209 bp, 10 predicted proteins | sample 4561380metaG_FD_185974 | JGI IMG/M metagenome (GOLD analysis project Ga0256836, IMG submission 185974) | Hydrothermal vent microbial communities from Guaymas Basin, Mexico - 4561-380 | ecosystem: Environmental > Aquatic > Marine > Hydrothermal vents | place: Mexico: Guaymas Basin | collected...
GTTGTGGAAGAGCTCGAAAGGTTCCTGGGGGAATCGGCATCCAAGGCCGGGGTTGGCGTGGAGGTCGACGTTAAGAGCCTCATAGAGGCCTCCGCGACACCCCTCGACTCGCCCATAGTCAAGCTCGCCCAAAAGGCCGTCAAAAACGCCCTCGGGATAGAGCCAACGCTCATGCTGAACGCCGGCAGGTACGACCTCGTTTACTACAGGCGCTTTGGCGTTGAGGGAATAGCTTATGGGCCAGGCGTAAGGGGCCAGGCCCATGCAATCGACGAGTACACGACAGTCGGGGAAATCGAAAGCGTTTTGAAGGCCTACATGGAGCTCCTCAGGCTTTTCGGAGGCGGTGGCGATGGGGACTAAGCTCACGGAGGAGCAGGTTAAGAGGATGAAGGAGGACGCCCTTCTCTATCATAGGAACAACTTCCCCGGGAACGGAAAGATTGAGGTCATCCCCAAGGTGAGGCTCAAAGACTTCTACGACCTCAGCCTCGCCTACACCCCTGGGGTTGCCGAGGTGTGCAGGGCGATACTCCGAGGGGAGAGCGTCGACGATTACACGGTGATACCAAACACGGTCGCCGTGGTTACGGACGGCTCGGCGATTCTCGGCCTCGGCGACATAGGCGTCTTAGCTGGAATGCCCGTCATGGAGGGCAAGTGCGTCCTCTTCAAGGCCCTCGCAGGCGTTGACGCGTTTCCGGTTCTCATCGACACCAAGGACGTTGACGAGATAGTGAGGACTGTTAGACTAATCTCCAAAGGCTTCGGCGGGATAAATCTCGAGGACATAAGCGCCCCGAGATGCTTTGAAATCGAGGAGCGCCTGAAGAGGGAACTCGACATTCCGGTATTTCACGACGACCAGCACGGAACAGCCGTCGTAACATTGGCCGGACTGATAAACGCCCTGAAAATCGTTGGAAAGAGGTTCGAGGATATAAAGGTCGTCATAAGCGGGGCCGGGGCCGCTGGAATAGCGATAGCTAAGGTGCTCCACCACGTCGGCGTTAGGGAGATACTCGTCGTTGACAGGGCCGGGATAATCTACGAGGGAAGGAAGGAGAATATGAACCCGTACAAGGAGGAGGTCGCGAAGTTCAACATCCACAACGTTCAGGGCGACCTCGCGAAGGCCATGGAGGGTGCCGACGTTTTCATCGGGGTCAGCGTCGGGGGCATAGTGAGCAGGGACATGGTTCGGAAGATGGCGGACGACGCCATAGTCTTCGCCCTCGCGAATCCAGTTCCAGAGATAATGCCCGACGAAGCCAAGGAGGCCGGGGCGAGGATAGTGGCAACGGGAAGAAGCGACTTCCCGAACCAGATAAACAACGTTCTTGGCTTTCCAGGGATTTTCAGGGGAGCGCTTGACGTGAGGGTGAGGGATATCACCCTCAACATGAACATCGCGGCGGCAAAAGCTATAGCCAGCTGCGTGAGCGATGAGGAGCTCAGCGAGGACTACATAATCCCCACACCCTTCCATCCCGACGTCTATCCGAAGGAGGCGAGGGCCGTTGCAGAACAGGCCGTAAAGGACGGCGTTGCGAGGAAGAAAGTGAGCGGGGAATGGGTGGAGGAGCACACGAGGAAGCTCAGGAGGTTCTACGAGGAGGCAATCGCTCCTCTCAATGGGAGGAGGAAGAACTTCAGCTGACGTTTCTTTCACTTTCGGGGTAAAACCTTTTAACCTCCCTTTTTGAGTATCCTTGAGCGAAAAGATTTGGGTTGCGAACCGATGAGGAGTGGCATACCTTTTCTATTTTTGTTAACAAATTTGGATTCCAAACACAAGCTTCTGAAAAAATAGTAAACCATTATCGATTAAACACGCATACACTCATCGGTTCTTTAGTAAACAAAGAACCATGTTTAAATACCAGGAAGTTTACTGTTCTCATGATGGTCAAATCGGGGGTGGTAAAATGAGAAGGAAAGTATTCTCCAAACCCCAACAAACCCCCACTTTCAAAAATGGCAACAAGATTGTGCTTCGTCTAAGCGACTTTGATGAATACAAAGAAGAATTAGTACGCCTACGAAATTCAGGGCAATTAACCGTAGGGAAGTTTCGAAATAGATCAACAGCAATCAACATATTCATCGAATACATGGATAAGGTAAACTCTATTAACTTAGAAGCTGATGAGATAACGATAACCGCTAGAAATGTTTACAATGCCTTTAACCTTTTCATAAAAGAAAGAAGACCTGCAGTTCACACCCTTAGAACTTATCTTTACTCCATAAGAAAGGTATTAGAGCACATCCTACTTAGCAAATACGATACCTTTCTCTCTCAAACAATTGGTATTGAAGTTTTTGACGTGGAATTCTACTTATCTCAACTTTCAAAGTCAACGCTTCAAAGGAAAGCTCGACAGCTGAAAGAGTACCAAGAACACGAAAAAGAGAAAGTCATCACAGATCAGCGAATAAAGGATGGTCTTAAGTGGTTATGGATACTCCTCAATACCAAGAGGACAAGGACTATTGAAAATCTTCGATTAGCAACGTTGGTTGCCATCTTCACTGGCGCTCGAGGCTCAGAAATCAACGACCTCCAATTCCAAGTCGAAGTTGATGGAGAATTACTAAGCCAAATCGACACTAAGAGAGGTATCATTTATTTACACAGAAAAAAATTGAAAGGAGACGCAACAAAAAGCTTTACTCCAATTTTTGTTCACCCAATCATTACAGAGGAGCTCAAAATTTTCAAAAAGTTGTACATAATTGACTCAACGGAATCTATTTTTGGTTATTATTCTATTGATAAGATCTTTCAAAAATATTACACCCCACAACGCGCTTTTACAAGCCAAAAAACACTTGAACGGCTTTACGAAAACAATGCATGGCTTAAAAAATATCCCCCAAACAGACCAATCTTATCATTAAGAGCAATAAGGAAATATGTAGATAGCTATCTACAAGCTAGAATGTTCGAGCTCGCAGATAGGGGGATTGGTGCATCATTGTTTGGAAAAGGCTTTGTTGGTCTCGATAACATGAGAAGGTACAAGAATTATTATTTAGGCCGCGCTGAGGGCGTGGATTTCCTTCACTACATTTCAATAACCGAGGATCCGAGGTACTTTATGAGGTACAAAAAGTTTACCAAACGCATTTTTGACGGTCTTGTGGACAAACTAATGCCAGAACTCGCTTATGTTGTTCACAGAGAAACTCTTCTAAAAGTGTACTCATCAAAAGGTCGGGAGAAAAACATACCCAATAAGAAAAAGAAAGCCTTTGTAGAATAGCATTATTTTATCTCCAGAAAACTTTCGGGATATCAAAAATCTCAATCTACAATTTGTATTTCCATTATTGCAGAGCATGACGGTTAGACTACCAAATTGAAGACTCTGCTTCAAATGCCCTTGAATCCCAAGCAGAAGTTCAGCGACGTATGCAGTGAGGGTTAAGGCGTTGGTTAAGCAGATAGAGGAGAAGACGAGAACAGACAAGAATGGTAAGAAGATTAAGATGGATGGACATTAAGGGGGGCACTAGTATTCTAGCATTTAAGTTCTAAGATGCTAGACCTAACTGTGCTAAGCTGCTTAGGGAATGTGAATTTTTATGGTTTCAGTTTTAAAACTTAGCATCAGTAATCCACATTGCCATTTGTTCAGTTTTGTCAATTATTGTCAACAAAAACAAAAGAAGAAAGTCAAAAGTCTCTCTCATCAGTCTCCTCATTGAGGAAGTCGAATCTTGCAGTTGCAGTACACTCATCATAATACGTAATAATGTTGACCACTGCATCGTACAAGTAGCACTTCGCAAGCAAGACATACATAACAGCTCTTAACAACTCTTTCGTTGCATAGACAATATCGAAGTCATCAGCAGCAACATCGAGCAATACAGTAACGCGCTCGAGGGCATGATCTACATCAACATACAAGATGCCTCCTTCCGCGGTGAACTCTCCGATTACAGCCTCCACTATCTCTCTGATTGCAGTTTCAAGGTCCTCGTCATCAAACTGCTTCTCATTGAAATCATTAAACAAACAAAGCGCTCCACCCAGCGCCATCTACATCACCCCCTCCTTATTCGAAGCAATTTAACTATCAAAAAAACACGCAGACTAAAAACATTGTGAAATTGAGATTAGAAGGCCATATCTCGCGTGCTTGAGTCTATCTCTTCATCTATTACTACTTAATAAAGTTACCTAAATACTTGTCAACTACCTAGGGTAACAGGACAAATGGAAACACACAACACCGTACAATCAAAGAGTCCACAAACAATCCTTCTCCTAGAGGAAATCGACCATAGGGCTGTTTTACAGGAGGTAAACATTGTTCACTTCGAGCTGACTTGGGTCTAATCCTAAGTCAAAACACTACCGCAGGGGTCTAACAAAACACCATCACTCACTCTTTTCCCCATCACCCCCATGGTAAAGATAACAAAAATGAGAGAAAACACTTCCAACCTCTACCACACACCGTCTTGAAGACAACCGGCCTTAAAATGGCCCGTTTATGCAAAGCCACGTTTCGAAAAGTGAGTTTTACATCACGAGAACAGCCCTGCTGCGAAAGCCCACTTCAGAACCCCCACCAACGTTCCATTTAATGACACGAAAAAATTCGTATTGCCCAAGATTCTCGCTGTTGTTTGAGAAAGTGCTTTTCAAAAAGCATCATGGCTTTGGGACATAACGGTTTTTGTTAGATGAACGTGCTCTTGAAAAACACAACCTCCTTAAGTATCCTCCCAAGAGCGGAATGAATAAACTTGCAAACCACAAGAGCCGTGCCATTTTTGTAGAATTGGACTGGACTCCGTCCGTTCTCCTTCAAGCAGAGGACCAGCTACATCGCATTGGCCAGAGGAACTTAGTTAACATCTACTACCTAATCGCGAAAGATACAATTGAAGGAAAAGAAAAAAAACAAATTAAATACAGTTAACCTGTATTTAAACATCTTTTCTTTTTACTAATGTGAAAGTACTAAATGCATCAACAATGAAGTCCACAGTTTGTCTAACAGCATTCTCAACATCCCCAGACCAGGCATAGTTAAATTTTAGCACTTCTAAAGCATTATTCCATAACTGTAAATCAGTGTTTAACGGATCATACAGACTCTGAATATCCCAAAGCTCAGTCCAATTGGCTAGTTTAACATCATCCCTAATCAATGCGTCATACCTAGCGTTTATTCTGTAAAATTCAGCACTTGTATCATCTGTGTAATTGACTAGCTCATCAATTTTTAACTTGTTTACAACCTCCTCAATTCTAGCTGGGTCAATAGTAAAATAACAATACTCTCCAAGCCTTTTATCTAAGAGTTCAACCGCTTGCTCGGGGAGGAGAGATTTAGAGTTAGGAACATTTAGAAATTCAAAATGGACTTGTTTGAAAAATCCTTTAGCTGAGGAGATAGGTTGGGTTACCCTGATGGGGATAAATCTAAAAAGAAGCTCTGAAGGACCAATTTTAGACAAAGGGACTATCTGGAACTTGTCAAATTTACTGGGCATCTCCCTGCCCCATCCATGCCGATATTGTTCCTCAATAACTTTAGTATTCTCCTTAACAGATGAAAACACATCATACAGCTTTTTTGTGTGTAAATCCTCAAGGACTAATGGAGGTTCAGTATGTCCCAACACAGCCCGAATCAAGGAGGTTTTTCCAACCCCCTGGCTTCCAAAGATTAAAACTCTAAATCTCGTAAATTTAGTGTACATAAGAGCTATTGCAGCAATTTCATGTTTTCTTGGGCTTAATCGCCACCCCATTTCTCTTAAATTTTTAAAAACATAGAACTTTAGTTGATAATAATCCTCAATCTCATTAAAATCTACTTTCACCACGTTTCTCGGTTGATATTTAAATGTTTTTGGTCGTTCGTTTATGAGTTCAAGTATTCCCTCTTCACAGAGAGCATTCAAAGCATTAGTTAGTGTCTTCCCGTCGATTCCAGTTGTCTTTATGATATCATTACGCGTTGCGATTCCAACCTCGGAAATGTAAGACAGTATCTTTGACCTTACCTCGCGGGATATCCTAGCCATGGGCAACCCCCAAACCTTCTTGATTGTACTCAACATTAAATTCAGCTGTGTACATAACAGCCCCTAAAATGGCTTATTCAAAAAATTCTAACAGGATAACTGTTTTTTTAAATATGGGAAAGTTTGGACAGTTTTGGAAGCCGAATGGGGCTCTGAAATCCGGTAATTCAAAAACGGACTGCGTGGAGTACCTCAGGAGACACAAACAGAGGAAAAAGTTCGAACAAGGCAATGTTTGTATTTTTGAGTCACTATGCATGCCAACTTGAGTTTACAGAATTGCTTGTAATGTGTCATAGATTCTATCTACTTATTTTATCTTTTATCTATCTTTATTATTTAATGCCCAGCTTGCCCAAATCGTTATTTTTCGAATTTATCAAAAATGACGCTTCCATATTAAGCCTAAAGAGATAAAATCTCCTCTTTACCCAAAACTACCTGTGTCCTTGGAGGAATGCAAAAACAAGACATTACAACATGTGCAATCTTTTGAACGTTCATAAGACTCTGTTAGCTGAACAATACATTTTAATCCCTCCAACATGTTTTCTAAGTGTTTGGGCTTACGATTACGTAAATTAAAAGCCCGAGAGCTCATAATGCTATTAAGCGTAATTATTTTGCCCCTAGAAAAATTATTAAATCTCAACAACATACGTACTTTGTAAAGGTGCTTGGCAATGGACTCTCAAAATCCCATCACACCTGAACTCAAGCCAAATGAGATTGCTCGCTTTTTCGAACTTTACGAGTGCCCCCAATACATAAAACTCCTTTATGAGAAGAAGAGTGGCAAACTCGACAACTATCACTGCGTTTTGGGTATCAAAAGTCGCGTGGATAATGTTCTTGTTGAGTGGGGTGCTAAATTTGAAGAAATACTCCTTAAAGAGCTACATAAAAAACTCCCCAATGCAGAATTTTATGGCTTCTTCAAGAAAACAAAAACAAACAAGTCTCCAAGCCAAGTGTTTTTCGAAGAAAATTACTCCAACAACTGTACTTACATCGACTCAGAAGAAGAATGCTTAGAGAAAACTCGGGAGTTACTAGAGAAGCTATCTCAAAAAACTCCAACAGTAATTTATCAACCCTGTCTAAAAGGGACCATTGGAGCATTTCCCGTTGCTGGGAGGGCAGACTTCATTGTGGCGGTTCCAGAAAACGAACGTTTCACCTTTTACGTTTTGGAGGCCAAATTCACAAAAGAGGAGAAGCTTTTCCATAGATTCCAAGCGATAATTTACGCTTATCTCTTGAATCAGGTTTTAGACGGCCTCAAAATCGATGGAGAAATAAAGTTAGCGGTTGTAACCAAGGGAGCCCCACTAACTGAATGGCCACCAACAGGAACCCTGAACTTTCCTCAGGATGTAGAAGAGTACATTTTAACCCTAGAGAACAAGCTAGGGGAAGATGGTCCGTTTTATGTCATGTTGAACTCAGAAAAAGCTGACCTCTGGCTTACAATGCGGTGTGCCGAGTGTCCATTTGAACCAGTCTGCATAGCTAAAGCGGTTGAGAGAAGAGACTTGGGCCTCCTTGGAATTCAACCTGGTTATCAAAAAGTGTTCAGAGAGGCAGGAGTTGAGACCATCGATGACCTTGCCAACCTTTACGAGTTCCCTGTTGACAAAAGAGGTTATTCATGGCCTACTGATTTCAGACGTCCTAAGGCCAAAAAACCTGATGTGGTTGCTCACATAGTTGGGAAGACCGAACTCAGTCGCCTCCCAAAACTTTCTAAAATGGCCCAGGTCATAAAAAAGGAGATTGAGAGAAAAACAAATGACGTCAGACCCGAATTTATCCCCGGAACTGGCTACAACTTGCCTCGCGATAGCTGTGGTAAGAGCAAAGGAAACAGGGATTGTCCTTATTATTATCCCAAAAACTCACTTGTTAGGGTTTATCTCTTTGTTCAGCACAATCCAATACACGACACTCTGATTGGAATATCCGGCGTTGTAGAGAACTCCAATTCCAAGCGGATAAGAGTCTTGGCCGAAGTCGTTGATGAAATTCCAGAGGGAGAAGAAGAGGCCCTCAAAATGGAGAGGGACCTCCTAGTGAAATTTTTCACGGAAGTCCTCTATGCCATCATAGATGTTGCACCAAACTTGGAGGGACAATATTATCGTGACCCCTACGCGAGAAACAAGAAAGGTGAGTCCGCACTCAGAAAGTGCACGAGTGACGATGTTTTCCTCCACTTGTACTTTTACAGTAGATTTCACAGAGACAAGCTAATGGAGGCAGTGAAGCGTCATAGAGAAGTCTATGGGATGAACGCTATCCGCTCATTCCTGAGTCTCAGGAAGGCCATTGACCAAGAGGGATACTCAATTATCAAGGATGAGCTAATAAAGCGTCATGCTCTCAGGTTCCCCCCAGGCTTGGGAATAATTCCTGTGGTTCATCAATTCCAGCTCAATTGGGGGGAAGCTCCTGAAGACTATCATGGTAACGCTCCTCATTGCTCACACAAGGGGTGGTTTACATGGAACGGGTTAGAAGAGGAATTCGAAGACCTTTTCAAGTTTCTTGTCAAAAAGGACGAAAATGGCCAGCTAGTATTGTTTGATAGAAACAACCCATGTCTCTTGTACAACATAGGCAAATACTCGTTTGGAGGATATGGAAACGTCCCACCCCTTTACCCCATCTTTCATAGGGAAGACGAACAGGTGCCTCTTTATGTAGCATGGGACGCACTTACCAAGGGCAAACAAAAGGAATTAACACAGTTACTCAAATACTTGGCGCTTGCTGTTAGGCATGTGGAGCGTTCAATACCTGAGAGTACTAAAGACAAGTTCGTTAGGAAAGCTCCCCTCAGTCTCAAAGAGCTCACAGATTTTAACCTGGCGGATGTCAGTTTGGCAGAAGTTCTCGAGGAATATCAGAAACTTGAATACAACACGAGGAAGGAGGAACTCCAAACTCATTACCGGCTCCCGCTTTCCGTTCGCGTGCTGACTGGACGGAGTATGGTGATTAGAGTTTCAAGGGTAGGGAAACTCAAGGGCGGAAAGATAAAAATAAGAGGGTACGCAATACTACCCCCCACTGACGATCAGGGTATTTGGCGGAATTACGATCCTACAGAGGCTCCTCTTTTCAGTCTGGATGAATCCGCATGGGTTGTCATAACCCCCATCAAAAACGAATGCAGGGATGCGAAATGTGTAAAGCTTAGTCCTGTGATAACAGAAAAGGACCCAGCTTTTGAAATATCAAAATCGCCCCTTGCGGTAATCAACAGCTTTGATAGAGAAACAGGGGAGGTTGAACTTTCTCTTCTTCCCCTTCATCAGCGTGGACCGTTTTTGATAAGCCATTCCTTCCCGAAAAGTGGGCATTCAGGAATTCAAATTAATGGTGAAACGATTTTAGAGGGGAGTTATTTGGTCATCGACCCTGCTATGGATGACCTTAACATGAATAGGGCCCACACAGTTCTTGAGGAAATCCTCGATGGTTCACGCCGCCATTACCTTTACCAAAAACTGCAGAACATTTATTCATCGGGAAGACTCACCCATTGGGATATTGAGAAATACAAGATACATCTGTGGATGGAGGAACACGTTGAAGAATTTGTAAATCTCCTTGAAAACGTTAGCAAATTAGGCGATGGAGTTTATGCTCCAAATCCCGACCAAAGACGTTTCATCCTGGACATTGATAACTTCCTAGTTGGGCTTCAGGGACCACCTGGAACTGGTAAAACCTCTGGAGCCGTTGCGCCCGCGATACTAGCTAGGGCGTACTCCTCAATTAAACAAAAAAAGACCTCGATTTTCATCGTCACTGGAGTTTCTCACAGAGCCATTGATGAAGCGCTTATTAGAACCGCCAAATTGCGTTTGGCTCTTAGTCCTCATATCAAGGAGCTCAAACACGTTGAACTTGTTAGAGTGGCTAGTAGTAAGGATACCCTTCCTCAGATAGAAAGCAACCTAAGAGCCGAGAATTTCGTGCCTGGGGATTATGATGTCACTCTAACACATGCCGAAGAAGGTAAGATTCGGGAATTGCTCTCTCCTAATCAGTTTGATAAATGGATGTCCCAAACAGGTCATGTAAAGGTCATCTTTGCGACCCCAGGAACGATTTTCAAGCTATTCAAGGATTCGATTAAGTACCCGCCAAAGGCTGAGCTTGTTGTTATTGACGAGGCGAGTATGATGGACCTCCCAACGTTCATAATGGCAACTATGGGTGCTAAAGATGGTTCACAGGTTCTTATTGTCGGTGATCACAGACAGATGCAACCAATCCAAGCTCATAACTGGGAGATTGAAGACAGAAAGACTATTGAGGAGCACGTTCCATTTTTATCCGCAATAAACTTCTTAAGATTCCTGCGTGGGGAGCTTGACCCAGAGGAGCACAAGGAATTCGAAAAGCTCCTTTACCGGAATCCTCCCTTGTGGGAGAGCAAGGAAGTAATGGAGAATGTACTCCCTATTCACAGGTTAAAAGAGACTCACCGTTTGCCCCAAATTGCTGCGGAGATGCACTCTGAGCTGATTTACAGTAAGGATGGGATTGAACTAGTAAGCAAGAAGAAAGGAGATAAGAAAAGGCACTTGATGAAAATCGTGACCAATCATGAAGTTCCGGAATGGATAAGGTGGGTTCTTCATCCTGAGTATCCCTACGTCATTATTGAGCATAATGATACTTCCTCCACGAAGGCCAATGAACTAGAGGCAAAGATAGTCTCTGAAATAGTTAAAGCCATTCCCCGGGGATTGGATGTTGGGGTTGTCGTTCCTTATCGGGCACACAAGGCGTTGATTTACAGGGAGTTAAGAGATTGTGATAGAGAGGTGTTGGTTGATACTGTCGAGAGGTTCCAAGGCGGAGAGAAGGATGTTATCATAATATCTATGGCATCGAGTGACCCCACATATTTGGCAACGGTTTTTGATTTTATTTATGACCAGAATCGGTTTAATGTGGCCGCTAGTCGGATGAGGGAGAAGCTGATATTGGTTGCATCAAGGAGTTTCTTCACGGCGTCAGCCTTTGATTTAGCACAGTTTGAGAAAATTAAAGTTTGGAAACGATTTTATTTGCGGGTTAAAATCTTCGGAGAAAATCTTCCAATATGGGACTTTGGATTGGGTATCGATCCACGCATCAAAATCCGTGCATATCGTCTTGATAAATGGAAAAAATAAATTAAAGCTTCACACTATTTTAATTTCTTTTGATTGCATTTAATGAGAAAAAATTTCTCATACCCAACCAAAATTCACTTGAATGACCGTTTTGGGATTTTCAAAGCTCTCTCTAACGTGGTCTTCAGAGGTGGTTTCAGCTTCCATTCATTAATCCTGAGGTACTGAGCAATTTGTTCTTGTGACAGAGCTTCTCTCAGCATGAATTCGTCAATCTCTGTCCGCACGTACTCCCAAATTTTTGTGTATCCTACTTTTTCTAATAATCCTGGATATTTTTTATTGAGCTCTTCGACTCGCTCCTTCTTATTCCTAGATAAAAACCAAATTTTAGCCAGCCTAACCTTGAAATCATGTTCAATGCTCAATCTTTCCAAGAATGTGGCTGGATTCTGCCCCAGCAATTCAAGATACGCATCAAAAACACTTATTTTGGATTGCTTCCTCCTTTGATTTATTTTTGATATTTTTAACTGTGGTTTCTCAAGTCTAAGGGCATCTTCAATAGCTTCACGTACGGCAGGTATGAGCTTTTCTCGTCTCCGCTCCTATGTCTCCAAAAGTTGGTCTTTATTTAATAAGCCAAGATTAATCCCCCTTAAGATATCCCCTGGCTTCGTTTTTTCCAATACCCTGCTAAAGGCATACTTTGTCCGAGGTACAGGGCTTCTACACCATTTTATTAGCTCATCCACAGAGTACTCTTTTCGGACAACTTTTAGGAGCTCTTCGGAGGTTTGGAGATTCCAATACTTCTTTCGATGACAAAAATAAAGATAAAAACCCTCAAGTTCCCTAGTAATGTGTTTAATTCTCTGCTCCCAAGTAAGAGACGGATTGAGATAGTACTTGAACTATCAACACCAAGCCTCTCTCCGCTCTCTCAATGTCTTCGCTACTCAACTCCTCTAATTTTTTATTTGTTAGGTACATCGCATAGTATTCAACTAAAGAGGGCTTTTTAGTCCGAATTCTATCCAAATATTTTCGCAGGCGATATCTGGAAATCCTCTTTAAAAGCCCCTCCACAGGACATCCCCTAGGTTGTATTCAAAAAGTAATAATTAACAATAGCTATGAACAAAATGGTACTGATTTAAAATGTCTCCCGCCTTTGATTGAGTTTTTCAAAGATTCTCGCTTCTAACTCGGAGGCCTTTGTTTTAGGGAACACTTTTTCAACCTCCTGCCAAAAGGAAAGAGAATGGTATTCTGTTCGAGACTTCAAGTGAGCCAGCTCGTGAACTATGATGTAAAGTATCTCCTCTTCGTTTAGTTCAAGCACTGCAGGGTCAATGGTAATAGTGTTGTACTTAAACGATACTCGAGCTATGGAAGTCTTTAACGGCTTGACCTTGATTTTTACTTGTTCTTTGTAATCAATTAGCGTCTTGGCCCTCTCTACTATCTCTTCTAACATGTCTAAGCACCTCTGGAATGACCGAGTCCTCAACAATCTTGTCAACTTCCTTTGACAATTGATGATATTTACTGAGGTCATTGAGCGTTACAGATTCCAAGATATCATCGAGCAAGGCACTCTTGAGGTCCTTGATAGTCCCAGGCGTCAGTTTGGTGAGATGCTCTATCTCTTCCCTGAATTTCTCGAGCTTAACACCGCGAATTCCAAGATATGTCCGTAGGTAGAACTCTACTGAATCAACAATGGAGTCCTTCCAAGATTTGCCCGCCCTACTCTTTTCGTACTCTTCCATCTGCTTTTCGAGGAGTTCAACCTGCTTTCCAAAAGCCTTCAGGTCCAAGTTCCTGTTGAGCCACTCCTCGAGGAGCTGGTTGAGTCTTTCGAGTATCGCTTTGTAGACTGGGTCGTGAGAGTTGTCTTCTGCTTGATTGTACAGTTTGTAAAAACGTGCGACAATTTCAAAAGAAGATTCACCACCTGAAACCTGGCCAAGCCTAACTTTGACGACTTCCCTAATGGGTCCAACTTCCATGTGCTCGTGGATGAAACGGAGCAAATCGTCCCAGAACTTGTTCCGTCCAGTTCCTGTAAACCCAATCAGACGAATAAATGCAGAGTAAACCGCTCCAACTGCCATCATGTCTTCCAAGTAAGCAATTCTCGCAGGATGAGAACCCAGGGAGCGGTACATTGAAATGACTTCTCTAAGGTCGTTGAATAATTTTACTGCAGCGGGCTCGTTGACTTTGAAATCGAGAGCAATAGGGGCAAGGACGTTTTTGACCCTGTTCATCTCTACCTCAAGTTCTTTCCATCTTTTCTGCTTTCTAAACCCCTTAATGATATCAACCTCAATTCCAATCCGGGAGAGCTCTTCTTTGACGCTCTCGAGTTTGCTTTCAAACTCTTTGACCCTCTCCTCAATACTCCTCGCAAAGTTGCGTTTGAAGTCCTCGAGAATCCTCGGGTCCTGTTTTGCGAGCATTTCGTAGACACTCTGCACCTTTACCAACGCCGGAAGAAGGCCGACCCCATCGACGATGAGACCGGTTTCCTTGCCGGGGTATGGCCTGTTTACGCGGGCGACGGCCTGAAGGAGCCTGTGCTCAAAAATCGGCTTGTACAGGTACATAACCCTCAGCTTGGGCTCATCGAACCCAGTTAGAAGCATGTCGGTAACAATGAGAACTTTCGGATACTTCTCTTCCTGGAATCTTCCTACTATTATCCTGTTGATGTCATCGTAGTCCTTCTTCTGGAACTCCCTCCTACTCTTCAGATCTTTCATAAACTCCTTAATTGTCTTGTTGTCCTCATTGTACTGATAAGTCATGACAACCTCGGAGAGCCGCTCTGCGTTCGCACAGAGTTCTCTGAAGTGCTCCGCAACTTCAATTTTACCCTCGCTTTCAAGCTCCTCGATTTTTGAACAGAAGTAGTTCCTAAACGCCTTATCCAGGGCCCTCTTGAAGTGCACACAGGCCTCCCTGTTTACCGCGACGACCATTGCCTTAAACTGAAATCCCATAGTGTCATCATAAATCCGCTTAGCTATGTACTCGGCAAAGCGCTCAATCTCCTTGGGGCTCTCCAAGAAAACTCTCGAAGCCCGAAGTTCTTCGACGAGCTCCTTGGAGCTCATCTTTAAGCTCTTCCGGTTTCCCATGAGGAACGCTTCGACTTCCTCCGGGTCGTTGAGTTGGTAGGCTTCGATGAACAAATCCTTAATCTTTTTCTTAATCTCATTCTCATCGAGGGCTATTGAAACGCTCTCTTCCTCCACAACCTCATGGATGATATCAAGTGTAAATCCGTCCCGTATTGAATCACGGATGAAATAAACATCAAGGAAGTATTCGCCCCTTTCCGGATATGCGAACTCTTGAAAGGTGTTTCTGTCTCTCTTGAATAGGGGAGTTCCCGTGAAGCCAAAGAACATAGCCTTTGGAAACAGGACTTTCATGACGGACGCCAGTAGGCCGTACTGAGTGCGGTGAGCTTCATCAATGAGAAAGAGGACTTCTGGCTTCTTAGAGGCAACCATGGCTTCTATTGTTTCTTCCTTGCCCTTCTTTTTGATACGAATCATGTCCTTAAACCTGCCGAGCTGGAATTTCTGAATAGTGGTTATGTGTAGCCCGGTTGGGATAATGTCCGGTGTTTCCTCGCTTTTGATTATCATTTTAACGAGTTTCTTCAGCTCAGGTATGCTTTCGACAACATTGAAGTTCGCCTTGAACTCGTTATCCTCAACCGATTCAAAAACCCCAGCATGCTGCTCCTTAAGATTGGTCCTGTCCACAACAAAGAAAACGACCGGATAGCGTTCTTTGTACTTGTTGAGGAACCAGTTGGCAACGAAGAACATTATGAAAGTCTTTCCGCTTCCCTGCCACTGCCAAACGAGTCCGTTTTTCTTTTCATCTCTCTGTGAGAGGTACTCCTCAATCCTCTGAATAATTTTCCTCGTTGCTCTGTACTGGTTCCATCTCGCGATAATCTTTATCCTCCTCGCCCCGCCTTCGTTCTTCTTGAAGAAAAACGTGTAATACCTAATTATCTCCAGGAATCTCTGCGGGGACAGCAAATCAAAAATGTTCGAGACGTTCTCGTCCGGGTACCTCCATTCAAACGCTGGAGCTCGCCCGTTTTCCCTCGGCATCGTGGGAGTGTAAAGCTGTTTGTCTCCGTAGGCAACTCCGAGCTGAACAAAACGGAAAAGGGGCTTTGCGTATTCTTCGTACCTCCTTATCTGCCTTAACGCCTCCTCCTCGGTACCACTGACCTTAGACCACCGCCTCCAGTCGATACTCCCAATCTCAATTATGCCCTTCGCCTTCGCCTCAATTATCGCGACTGGAATACCGTTTATGAACAGCGTAAAGTCTGGCTTTATGTTGTCGGGGAACCCGGGGAACTTAGCCTCGTGAAGGAAGAAGAACACGTTGTTCTCAATGCGCTCATGGTCAATGAGAGTTATTTTGTCGTTCCGTTTAAGCACCGTTGTGGGAAGACCATATTTTAGATACTCGAGAATTTCAACCTCATCAGCGGATTCAAGTGTTGTTTTGATTTCCTCCCAGACTGTTCTCTCTTCCTCATCCGTGAGGTTCAAGAAGAACTCCCTGTTAAGCTCGCGAATTTTCTTCTCAAGAATTTTCCAGAGTAATATCCCGCCAAGGGGACCATCAAGCCCGCTGAACTTAGAAACCATCGTGTGCTCTTCAATTCCAAACTTCTCGTTGCCGTCATCCCATCCAATCCGAAGAAGGTTCTCTTTTATCTCCTCGTGGACGGCCGACTCGGGAATCAGCGCCATGTTTCCCACCGTCAAACAACTCTCAGGGGAAATTAATAAACTTATCTAGGCCCGAACTCCTGAGAAATGTGAGTGAGGTTGCACCGAAAGTTTAATAAAATCTGCCATCAAAGTGTCACTCAGAGGTATGAGGGTGGGGGTCGCCCGGAAGGGGACTAGCCACCCGACCCCTCATAACCTTCTAAGTTCTCTCTCGTTGATGAACCTTCTGAAGATGATTTTATCCCGTATTTCATCGATTAGCTCACCGTTTTTGTACTGATAGTGGAGGTAGATGATATTAGCCATTGCATCGGCGAGCTGGAGACCGGCCCTTTTCTGAGAATCGTCCGGGACAACAGCTATGGAGTACCTTTTTGAGAGAAATCCTGAGATGTCCTTCGAGTATTGACTCCTGTCCACAACAATAATTTGCGGAGCACCATATGATTGTAGACCTTGAACCAACGCCCCGTGTAGCTTCATGGCCGCTAGGCTCTTGTTGCGTTTGCTCCTGTCCAGCCAGTCCCTCAGCTCTCTATCGTTCTTTGAAAGGACCACGTACGCAACGTTGAATTCTAGAGGGGAAAGCATTTTCACGGCTTCAACCTTCTCGTCGTAAGATAGCTCGCTGAACTTGAGCTCAGATAAACCAAACCTTTTGGATATTTCCCGTATCGTGGTTTTTATTGCAGCCTCCTCGCAGAGCACAGCTGCGATTACAAAGTATCGCTTGTTACTCCTACTGCCACCGAGGTCCCCGCTCTCGTCCACGAACACTTGAGTCACTCCCTCTCCCTCCCCTGAAGGAAAAAGAAGAAGGGTTTAAAGTCTCACCTGATTCGGACTTCTCCCGTGAGAAGCTTCTCCATTACTGCCTTCTTCATGCGTTCGAGCTTCTCTTTCTTCTGCCTCTTGGCCTCAATAGCCTCGTCAATTGTTCTGAGGATTTCGGCGATTTGCTTCTGCTCTTCGAGGGGCGGGAGGGGGATTTGGAAGTTTTTGAGCGTGTTTTTTGTAATGGCCCTGAAAACTGCACCGCCACTAAGCCTTTCTAAGTCGTTTTTGACTGTACTCATACGATAATACATGAAAAACGTATCAACTTTTGCTTGATTAGGCCTTATTGCTCCAACTCCCCTCCCAATGCATAACTCAAAGGGTGCGATGTTAACTTCTCCAACGGGTGCCCTCACTGAGATAATTATGTCACCTTCTTTAGCGATTTTGAGCGGTTTTGTTGTGAACATTCTCGGATTCACATAAATATGCCCAAATTCTGCGGCTCCCTGAATAAATGGCATGCCCTTGCCCTCTTGGTTGTAAGATGATGAAGGAGGGGACTGCCCCATAACAATCTCAAAGTATTCGGGATTGCCAAGCTCCACGACCTCCCACTCCTCCGGAATCTCGACCTTCCTGCCGCTCAGCTCGACGGTCTTGAACTTGGTGTGGCCGATGCCCTTCGTAAGCAACTGCTCCATCGTCCCCTTCTTGAGTCTCTCAAGCTTCCTAATGCTCTCCTCGACGGCCTGGATTGCCTCGTCAATGGTTTTCAAAACTTCGGCGATTTTCTTCTGCTCTTCCAGGGGTGGGAGGGGTAGTTTTATTCCTCTTAAAATTGGGAGATTGATGTTCTTTAACACTCCTCCTGCTGCAGATTGTTTGACTTGGGTCCAATAAAACGGTGATTGGAGGTAATAATGGACAAACTGAGGTTCTGCTTGTGTTTTGTTTAATACAACTTTAATTAAATACGAGCCAAATATTGTGTCAGGCATATCCTTAGGAACAACGACCGAGACACCTACAGTTCCTGCTCTCGCAATTATCAAGTCTCCTTTCTTCAGTGTGTACCTGCTAATGTCTTTTTTGACTTCGGTAATCTCGCAGAATGGTAAGTTTCCCCAGTCTGCTTGATAATTGTTGATATCAGTAGTTCTGAGCATTTTGAATTCTGTTTCTCCAGAAACAGCCTTGGCAGTGACACCATAATACATTGTCTCCGAAATTTCTTCGAGTCGGGTTATTTTCCACTCCTCCGGAATCCTGACCTTCCTGTCGTTTAGCTCGACCTCCTTGAGGTTTGTCTCCCGATAAAATTGGAAGTTAGTGGAGGTTTCACTCATGACCCTCCACCTCATCGAGTTTAATTATCCCTATGTCAATACAGTCATTTAGCTTAGCTAATAACCTGCTGTATTCTGGGTCTTTTGCTAAGAATATTGCAGAGTTGGGA